>Ga0207416_1000843_pt1 | contig 46844 bp, 40 predicted proteins | sample PaiPotPPM11metaG_FD_184107 | JGI IMG/M metagenome (GOLD analysis project Ga0207416, IMG submission 184107) | Iron sulfur acid spring bacterial and archeal communities from Banff, Canada, to study Microbial Dark Matter (Phase II) - Paint Pots PPM... ...
GAAAGAGGTGATGGTCCTCTTTATTCCAGTGACGATTTATGCCGTCTGGCTCTATACGACGAAGTTCCAGCGCAAATTCGTCCTGGTAGCTTTTACGTATATCATCGTGGCAATGGGATCGACCTTCATACTGCTGGCCGTCCTCAAGGGAGAACTTTTCCCCACCGGCTGGCTACCCTGGGATCATCATCCCCATTTGAGCCTGTTTTCGACCTACCTGCAACAGGTGCAGCGCAGCCAGAACCAGGGCAGTCTCACAAATAGCTGGCAGATCTGGTCGAGCCAGGATGCCTTATTCGTCCCTGTCGGCCTTGCCGCTATGTTTTTCAATTTCATTGTTGGATGGTGGAACCGCAAGTTGCTGTTGTTATCGCTGCTGGCAATGAGCTTCTGGATTCTCTTTATTCGTAATGGAGTTGTCTTCGCTTTCTACATTATTCCTCTGCTGCCCTTGCTTGCTCTCAACATCGCGGCGGCATTTACGGTGATCTTCCGCTATCTCAGCCAATGGCTGCGCTTCAAACATCTCCAGGTCGCGCTGCTGCTGCTCATGCTCGCCGGCGGGGTCGTGTTTGATGCCCAGCACTCCGCGCCGGTATTTACGGAAAATTTGAGCGGGCCGCAGACGCAGGCGCTGCTCTGGATGCGCGACAACATCCCGCACAACGACTTTGTCGTCATCAACAGTTACTTCTACACCGATATGCACGAGGTGGGCGGCGAGGGTGTGGGCAATGGCGCGATTTACCCGTATGCCCATATTTACTGGAACGTGGCCTATGATCCGGAGATACGCGATACGCTCTTGAAAGATAACTGGAATCGCATTGACTATATCGTCACGGACGCGCCGATGCTCTATGATATTACGCATCTCGGCGGCGACATGACTATCATTAATACGGCGCTCCAGCACGCAACGCTCGTAGCCGATTTCCGTCCGAGCAAATATGACTCGGAGAACGCCATTCAAATCTACCAGGTGATCCATCAAGCATCGCCTGCGGTAGTCATGACAGCGGGTAGCGCGACGCCGTGGTACGCTATGCCAGCGGAGACGCCAGTTTGGACATCGAGACAAGGAGCCTATATATGATCACAACGCAGCCAGCGATAGATACCATTGCCGTCACGCGCACCTTTGACGGCATTGAAGAGGCGGCGCGCCGCGCGATCGCGCAGGTGGGCGGCATGGCCTCTGTTTTGAAGGGCGCGAAGATGGCCGTTCTCAAGCCGAATTTCGTGGCTGGGCGCCCCGCCGCGACCGGTTCGACGACCAGCTTTGCACTGCTCAAGGCCGTTGCGGCGGAAGTGCGTGCCTGCGGCGCGGAGCCGGTGCTGTGCGAGATGCCCGGCACGGAATTCGACCGCGAGGCCACCTATACCATCCTGGGTGTCGAGCAGTTCTGCTCCGACAACGGTATCCGCATTGTGCGCATCGACCCCGAAGGCGACGAGCAGGATTGGGTCGCGTTGCAGCCCGCCGGCGCAAAAAAGCTGCGCCGCTTTCACGTCCCGCGCCTCCTCAATGATGCCTGCCTGATCAACCTGCCCGTCCTCAAAACACACGTCGTTTCCGGCATGTCGCTCGGCATGAAGAACCCGATGGGTATCCTGCCGCGCCCGGATCGCCGTGCCATGCACACCTTCGGCATCGATCAGAGCATCGTGGACATGAATCTCGGCATCAAGCCCGCATTGACCATTATCGATGGCAGCGCCGGGCAGGACGGCGAAGGGCCGCTGTACGGCGATACGTCCGATTTGCAGGTACTCGTCGCCGGGCGTGATAGTCTCGCCGTCGATCTCGTCTGTTGCCAGCTTGTCGGCGTCAAGCCCAGAGACATCCCGCACCTGCGGCTCGCGCTCGCGCAGTTCGGCAAGCCGTCATGGAGCATCGTCGGCGAGGAGATCGGCGTGATCCGGCGTTTCCGCCTGCCGGCGCAGAAGCCGCTCTACCGCTTCATCTTCTGGCTGATGTACCCCCTCGATTATCCCTACACCTGGCTGATCAGGCGAGGCAGGGTCAGAAGCGGACAGGGACAAAGCGGGCGCGCTAAAGCGGCCCCTACGCGGATGGCGGAACATTTTTGCACGACGCTCTACAGTACCGGACTGGTGGGGACGCGCCCGTACATCCACGCGGAGCAATGCACGCGCTGCGGCGTCTGTGTCGAGACTTGTCCGTTACCAAACGTCATCGATCTCAAGACGCTCAAGGTTGACTACGCGACCTGCCAGCGCTGCCTGCTCTGCTACGAGGCGTGTCCGGAACACGCCATCAGCGTCAAAGGCTATTCGGGGGCGCGGCAATGATCAACGCAATTACGGGCGCGACGGGCTTTCTCGGCGCGGCGCTGGCGACGGAACTGGTCAGGCGCGGCCAGACGGTGCGCATCCTCGCGCACGACGAAGCTAAAGCGCGCCGGCAATTCGGCGACGCTGTCGCCATCATCCCTGGCGCGATCACCGATACTGATGCCGTCGCTCGACTCGTCACTGGGGCGACGCGCGTCTATCACCTGGCCGGGCGGCTCTACCATCCGGACACGCCGGCCGCGCTCTATCGCCAGACGCATGTCGAGGGTACGCGTGCGCTGCTGCGAGCGTGCCAGGGGCAGCCGCAGTTGCAGCGGATCGTGCATTGCAGCACCACCGGCGTGCATGGAGTCACGGGAGATACGCCCGCCGCCGAAGACGCGCCCTTCGCTCCAACCAATCCCTACGAGGCCACCAAGCTGGAAGGCGAACTGCTGGCGCTGCAGGCATACCGCGAGCAGGGCTTGCCCGTCAGCGTGGCCCGTCCGGGGCTGGTCTACGGGCCGGGCGACCTGCACCTGCTTGGATTTTTTCAATCCATCAACAAGGGACTCTTCCGTGTCATCGACGGCGGCAGAGCGCAACTGCACCCCATCTACATCGACGATATGGTCGCCGCCTTCTTGCTCTGCGCCGCACATCCCGCCGCCGTGGGCCGCTGCTACAACATCGCCGGAGAACGGCCCGTGACGATGCGCGAACTGGCGACGACGATTGCCCACGCGTTCGGCAAGCGGCTGCCGCGCGGCAGCATCCCGCTCTGGTTGGCGAACATGGCCGCCGACATCTGCGCCATGATCCCCGGCTTCCAGGGCGAGCGCGCTCCGCTGACGCGCAGCCGCGTCACATTCCTGACCAATAGCCGCGTCTACGATTGCCGCCGCGTGCAGCAAGAACTTGGCTTTCAGTCAATCGTTCCTCTTGATGAAGGCATCAAGCAAACTGCTGAGTGGTATCAAAAACAACATCTTTTTTAATAGGCAATATATCGTTAACTATCTATGTGCTAATACGTTGATTGATGTAGGGGTATGATTTTTATGCCTAAAAAACGTGAGGTTCGTATGCAACAAGACTATCGTCCCGTATCGCCGCTGCACCGCCCGGCGCGGCTTGTCAAATATCCGCCTGCGGAACAGGACGATATGCTGGATGTTACAGCGCAACCAACGCTGTTAATGCCTCTGCAACATTCTCCAACGCTGCCTGTGACGCCGCCGTTCTCCTTCAAAAACATACCGGATACAGAGGACGATCCCGACCTTGCCGATATCAGCAGCCAGAGTACGGCAAGCCTCATGCAATTAAGCGGCATGATACGGGCCGTGCGTCCGCCGCGCGCCTCCGTCGCCGGACAAGACTGGGAACCTGTTTCGCAAGGCGGTCTGGAGGAGGTCATTGAAGAATACTGGCCCAACGGCATCCAACGGACCGGCCCCCTGCCGGTGATCAACCTCTATGGCAGCGAGCCTTTTGGCCGCAGCGTACCCTACATGGTTGTGCCCGTGACCTCGTCTCGACCGGTCGGGCAGCCATTCTGGAAAACGCTGTTCGGCAAATCGGCTGTCAGAATCACGCTCGGCTTGCTCGTGGGCGTCGCGCTGCTCTTCCTCGTCGCGCAATTCGTCAACGTGCCTGCCACTCTTCAGGTATTGCGGCAAAACCTGGCGACGCCGCGCGGCATCACGCTGGCCCTGCTCTCCGGCGTGGCTTTCCTGACTGCCTTCGCCCTGCGCGGGATGCGCTGGCGGCTCTTCCTCAATCCCATCTGCAAGCTCAGCCCGTTCCGCGTCATGCAAATTTTTCTCGTCGGTACATTCTTAAATTTCCTTTTACCGATACGCGGCGGCGAAGTCGCCAAAGCCTTGATCCTCAAGCGCACGGCCAACGTTCCGGTCAGCAAATCGCTGCCCACCATCGCGATGGACAAGGCGCTCGATCTGATGCCCGCGCTCTTCATCATCGCTCTTGTGCCATTTCTTGGCATGACGCTGGACATCAAAATCTGGCTCATTCTGATCCTCGTCGGCGGCCTGCTGCTGAGTATGGTGCTGTTCGTGGGGCTGGCGGCGTGGAAGCGCGACATTGCCATCGCGCTGCTGCACCGCGCTATCGCGATCCTACCAAAGTTCATCGGCAGCAAAATCGAGGGTTTCGCCACAGGTTTCGTGGATTCGCTGCTGATGGGAGCCAGCCGCCCGCAGATCTTTCTCCCCGCGGTGCTGCTCACGGCAGTCGCCGTCTTCTTCGAGGGCCTGTTCGCCATGCTGGCCTTCTGGACGATTGGCCTGCAAATCTCCTTCGGCGTCGCCATCTTCGGCTACACGCTCTACAACATGTTCTACATCCTGCCGACGCCTCCGGGCCAGGTGGGCAGCAACGAGGCCGTTGGCCTGCTCGTTTTCACCGCCCTGCTTGGCCTGCCCGCCGAGAAAGTCACGGCCATGTTCTTCTTCTCGCATCCCTGGGCCGCCCTGATGATGACCGTCATCGGCATGGCCTCCCTCAGCGCGTTGGGCCTGACGATTTCGGGCGCGTTGAGAGGGCAAGCCGAAAGCGCAGCCAGCGCCATCTCGCCACAATTATCCAGCGAAAAACCTGTACCCGTGGTATAATCTACTAAGCAGAATCGTATACGGAAAACAAGGAGCGCTAGCGCATGATCGATGAACCTCATCGCACTGCTATGACCCTCTATACTACCATGACCGTAGAAGAATATCTCGCGCTCGACCGGGCCAGCCCGAACGTGCGCTACGAGTATATCGACGGCGTGATCACGATGCTGGCTGGAGGTACAGCCAATCATTCTTCTATCGGCGTCAACATTGCCAGCGAACTGCGTACCGCGCTGCGGGGAAAATCCTGCAAGGTCTTCAACTCTGATCTGAAAGTCAGCATATCTAAAACGCGCTATGTCTATCCTGATGTTTCAGTAAGTTGCGACCAGCGGGATCTTAGAGGAAGAGGCGATATCATCCACAATCCTCTTGTGATTTTCGAGGTGCTTTCTCCTGGTACTCAGGCCAACGACCGGCGGCAAAAATTTACTTACTACCGCAATTGTCCCAGCGTACAAGAATATGTCCTGGTCAGTACGGATGAGAAGGCTGTCGATGTCTACCGGCGGGCTACAGAAAAACTCTGGACACTGCACCTCTTCGGACCCGGCGACGATGTTGAACTGAAAAGCATCGATGTAACCATTCCCATTGCCTCGATTTACGAGAACGTGGATTTTGAGATCTGGTGATGCCCCTGCGGGTGTCGTAGTGTGGCTTGCCAGAGCGCGGCATCAGCCTCTGTTCGTCTTTAGAAATTCCCCGATCAGCCTGTTGACCTCTTCCGCGTTAGAATACATAAAAAACCGCTCGCGTCCCTCTATGACATGATACCCGGCGCAGTTGGGAAGATGCTCGGCCAGCCAGCGCGTTTTTGCCTCCGGCGCAAGTACGTCATCTGCCCGGTTGATTAGCAGGATGGGCATCGTCAGCACGTCCAGGCGCTGGCGCATATCGTAGGAATGAATGACGGGCAGCACAGAAAACTTGTAGACGCAGGGCCAGAGATGAATCTTGCTGAACTGCTCCTCGATCAGCTCGCGCGGCAAAGCGGGGACAGCCGTATCCGGCGCCTGCCCATCTTTGTTACTGGATCTCATGATGTAGCCTACGACGGTATTGCGCAGCATTCTAGCCGGTAGCAAGGACTCGACGGGTATGCGCACGTAGCCCTCGTGCAGCAGCCAGATGAAGGGGTGCGGCACGATCTGGTAGTCGGCGGCCTGGGCGATGATCACCAGCGAGCGGCAGCGCTCTGGATAGCGCGCGGCGAACTCGAACAACACCATCGCCGCGTCGCCGTGCGCCACGAAGTCAGCAGAAGCGAAGCCCAGGCTGTCCAGCACGCGGCGCAGTTCTTCGGCGCGCTCCGGCAGGCCGAGGCGCGGCGCGCGCGCGCGTGTCTCGCGGCGGCGATACATGATCACGCGCCGCGACCGGCTGAACGCGCGAATTTGACGTGCGTAGACGAATTCGAGGTGTTCGAGAATAGGCACGAAGACGAGCGGCTCACCCGCGCCAACATCGATCACCGGCATATCGACGCCGTCGATAGGGCGTCGCTGCCACAACGACTCGATATATTGCACATCAGCATGGAAAGTGGCCGCGTCAATGGCGGGCGCCGGCGTGGTCTCTGTACTCATCTCTCTCGCTCCCTGTGTTTGCTGCTTATCATGATACTGTTGTTCGTTTGATTATATACTATAGGCAACCAGGTCCGTAGGGGCGCGGGCTTGCCCCGCCCAACAGCCGTGCATTGCTGTATTGCTCACCAGGGCGGGGCAAGCCCGCGCCCCTACGGATACTTACTTCGAAGGTATAGAACAATGACGCAGACCGAAGAGAACCTCGTCGTCGTCAATCGCTGGATTGCCGCCTTCAACGCGCATGACGTGGCGGCCATTATGGCCTTATACATGGATGACGCCGAATTGTCCGATCCGGGGATGAAGAAGCGCCAGTGCCGGGGGCGGACCGAGATCGAGCAGTGGTTTACTACGCGCTTCCGCATCATGCCTACCATCGCCTATACGCCGCGTGAACATATCTTGACAGGCGATTATGCCGTCGTGACGTGGACGGCGCACGCGATCAATCGCCGCCTGCTAGGGATACCGCGCTCGTTTCAGGTAGACGGCGTGAGCGTCTTCACGCTGCGCGATGGACTGATCCAGCAGCAGCGCGGCTACTACGATCACCTCGCGGCCGTGGAGCAGATTCTGCCGCTGGTGAAGTGGGTGCTGCCATCGAGGGTATAGTGGGGTAGAGAAATATATTAAACATCTACCATAATCTCAGCAGGAGACATGATACAGTAATCAAGGAGAAGATGATAAATGGCAATACTTTGGCCTGTACGCCTGCCATGTTTGCTCAACCATTCTCGAGGAAATGTATCTATAACCTGAAAGTTGCGTTGGGGTGATAATAAAAGAAGCTCGTTCTTGTCCTGGGAATCCTGGTCAATCGCCCATTGCAGTCTTTCTACCCAGGCGCTTATGTCATCACACTGAACGTAGCCGAGCATTCCAGCTTCATTACATTCATGAGCATATCTGCCACTGAGAAAGCATTGTAGGCCATCTTCTCCAAGGTAGGTATCAATGCTTTGCTCTTTACGTAATCGTTTAGCCTCGAAATGATACTTTGGTCGTGGTCTTCTTTCTACTGACTCGAAGATCAGGTCTGGACGCCATCGTTTACGTCCTGTTCTTCCCCCTCCTGGAATTGGAGGATCATCTTTAATCGCAATCTGATCACACCAGGAAGGGCTATCCGGGTCATCAAGTATACTCTGGATAGCCTCCGCAATAAAACCTGTAATATCTGGCTCATCATGCCTGGCTTGAACCCTGTTTCGGGAAGCTGCATAACCCCATGCTAATAACGTGTGGACATGTTGCCGATATGTGACCCAATACTCATCTACCGACGCTTCTTCCAAATTTGTATTTTCACTGTCAGGTAATTCCAAATCTATGTCTTTCATCTATGCTGGCCCGCCATGGAGAGGATTTCTGCAATCATATCATCCGCGTCATTCATCGCCTGGGTGCGGGTCCAATTTATCAACTGTGGTAATTTGTAAAGAGAAACACTAGATGGACTGAACAATTTTAATCCTCGCTGAACATACACCCACTGGCTAAATTCTTCTTTTAACTCTTGTTGAAGTTTAGTGAACACCTGCCCATTCTGGGAAGGCGCTTTTTCGACAACGGGAGTGAAAGTGTGATCTGCCCTGACAAACTCCACTGTACAGCAAAAAAGGTCTGGAGACGATTCAATCGTTACACGATGGTGTGTCTTGCTGGAGTCCAGGAAGCCATCGAGAACATTAGCAAGTTGCTGTGCATATGCTTGTAACACTTCCTGGTCAGGACGTTGTTGAGCTTTTTGTATAGCTTCTCTTGTGCCTCCTCCTACCATCTTTAGGCGAAGTTGCATAAACTCAGTGATTATCGTTGTGATACTTTCAGGCACTTGCAAGATACGTATTACCTGCTCGTCTAAATAAACTTGTGCGTGTGTAGCTCCCTGCTTTAGCTCCATCAAGACAAGTTCTTTCTGAAGCGCAGCAAGTTGCGCTATTTGTTCTGAAGTAAGCATAGGGACAGGGATACTCTTGACAGTGCTGAGCGTAATTCTATCACGCTCAATCCCCCATTGAGGTGCTTGAAAAAATAAATAGTATCTAACGAGATTAGAACTAAGAAAAACAGATAAAGCTCGCAAATAGTCAGCATCTTCTTCTGGAGCAGATAGCCCAATCTGTCGTGGTTTGACAAGAAAGTATTCGTCACTATACATAACATAGTTCCAGGAAGCATTGATAATGAGGTGGGGCGGATCTGATACCAGCAGACCCTTATTTCCTCCTTGCTTACGTATAAAGCATTCTTCTGCGGGAATAACTTCAAGTGTGTAGTCAGGAATTGAAAAGAGGAACCCAGACTCATTCAACGCATCTGTATCCAAACGCTTCTTCCCTTCAAGATACGGAAAATGTTCAAGTTCTTCCGTATGTTCTGTTATACCATTGCGGAGTTGTGGACCTTCATGAAGATGCCAGGGAGGGTTACACAGTTGTCCGAGCGTCTGCGGAAAAAACTTCCGTAAACGTGCTATGGTCCGCCTGTCGCGTTGCGTTCCCCATAAGGCAAATTTCCAGGTAGTGCCATCACCTTGCATTGCTTCATAGGACGAAACAGTTTGATATTCATGTTCGTTGATTGTTATAGTCCAGAGCTTACCATGGCTTTTGGTGATCTGATTAATAGCGAATGGGCCATAATGTTCAATAGGGGGCTTCTCTTGCTCCGTTACGGTCTGGCGATAAATTATTGTAATAGCAGGTGCTGTCGCTCTCCCCTCGAAAAGCTCTCCCCGAAGATTAGAAAAATTCGTCATTCTTCGTACTTCGCATTCTTCAAAGAAGGATTGACGATATGGCCTGGCATGGAGATTGTAGAGAAGTGCGGCAGGTAAAATAAGGCCCGTGTAGCCAGCAGGGGCTAAAAGGCGGAGAGCGCGCCAGCTAAGCGCTTCTGGAACGCTATTATCGTTAACCGGCTGCTCATTCTTATGCATATCTATCCATGCAGCCGCTAAGGGTTCTTCTTCATTATTGGCCTTAATCCAGGGCGGATTACCAATAATCCAGTCAAATTTTATGCCCCTCTCCCAGACAGGCGAGGAATTGTCAAAGAAATCGTACTGAAAGATGTGTGTGTTATGCAGCGATGGCAGCTTAAAGTGTTCATCAAGCAAAAACTCTGATACATCGGCATAATGCAAAAGCGTCAAAATAAGACTGAATTCGGTTACATAGCAAGCATCAGGCTCACGCTCGATGCCGTAAAGATGTTCTAAAAGTTCCAATAACTCTGATAATGGCAGTGTGCCAGTGTCTATATCTGATTGTGCAAGCCTCATTTCGATCAGTTGGGCATAGATGAGTACAAGGAAAATCCCGGAGCCGCATGTGGGATCAAGGATCTTCATGTCTTCGTGTAAAGGCATGACTGTATTCATTTCAGAGATGAGATAGTCTGCCAGGTATTCTGGGGTATAGTAAGCTCCTACCTTTCGTCCTTTACCCTCGATGTGAAGAAATTGCTCGTAAATAGAAGAGAGCAACCCGACAGGTATGTAGGCGAAATCATAGACCCGGAAATCAAGATTGTCAAGGCTGAGCTGTAATCCTCCTTCTCCGGGCAACTGTTCATCGCCTTTGAAGATAGAAGCTACCTGCCTGACATGCTCATCTCCAGGAGCTTGATCGCTATCAAAATCAAGTGGAAAGATGCTGCCATTAAAACGAACGTCAAGAATGGTACAGAGGCGACGCAGGCCATTAACTGTAGCATTTCTCCCAAGAATAGAGTCAATATCTATAGTATGTTGCTCAAGCCACTGATCAGAAAGAATATTTCGGTCGCGCAAATAACGAATATAGACATATTTACCGATGAGAGCATGAGCCACTCTTGGAGAAAGTCCCATGCGTTCTCGCAGAAATTTGCCTAGTTGACTCAGGTTTTTGAGCAGACGCTGATCAACACGCTTATCTGGCTTCAGATGTTGAGAACGGTTACGCCATAGTTGACCAGTATTGATCGCTTCGGCACAAAAGTCCGCGAGCTGCTCAAGAATACTATTTTTGTCAAGAGCTATGGGCGACTCGATGTTTCCTACGCTTTCATTTGTTCGTGAATAATCAAATCCCGTGTAAACCCTGATGTGGTCAGGGAGTACAACAATCAGAAAGGGCGCTTGACTAAGATTCCATAAGCTGCGGTGAATTGCCCGTGCGTCCTCTGAAGTTTTTGCTTCTGCGACAAATACTGCTGGCCGAACGGAAGAAAAGGTATTCTTCTCACTTTTAGAGTGAAACACATAAATGCCATCTACTCCTGCATTATGTGCAGCACGAAAAAGCGAGGCCACTTCCGGTTCGTGTGTGTTTTCCGTCTTCAAATAATAGGGAGACTGACTATAATTGAGTGCGTTCAACACCTCTGCTAATGGCATAGATCCTTACCTCCTATTGTAGCCGCTTCTCTGTCTGGATCAGTTGGATCTATGCTCGATATAGGAGACACGCACTTCGCTTCTTCTAGAAGCGTCTCAAGCACAAAGCTCATAATCTGTTGCCCTGTTGTGTTGAGCGCATCAGTCAAAATACGTTCTCCCTCTCTCGTTTTGCTCAGCGCGAAAATGGTGCCTTTTCCGTGAATAAGGATGGCATTCCGCAGTGGATTGTCGTCGTTTATGATATCTTTTAATATCTCAATCGCTTTATGAATCTTTTGCGTGGACCAGTTATGCTTTTTGAGTTGGCGCACTATATTCAACTGTACCAGGTCTTCCACAGTATAGAGCCGACGACTACCAGAGCCACAAGCCTGCTGAAAGCCGGGCATAATTATTTTTTGTCTGGCCCAATAGTCTAGTTGACGCAAAGTAAATCCCGTCATATGAGCAACTTCGGTTGTTGTGTAAACTGTTTCCTGCATATCGTTTTGTTATGATGCTATGATCATTTAAAATGTCCTCACCGCATTATGATCATAATATTACCATATCAAAATTACAAATTCAATAGCTTTTGTAGTTTATAGAAGCGAGATGTTTCAGCGAGTTGGTTGTAGAAAACCGCCACTTTCGAGCGCAAGATGAGCCGCCGCTGGTTTTCTAGCAGCGCTACTAGCTGGTGATCGTCTCGCTCATATGGGCGAGATGATCTGAAATAGGCATAGCTTATGAGCAGTTTGATTTGCTCGTTTGACAGAAAAGAGATTAGAATGAATAGAGCATGATAGATACGCTTGCGAGCAAGGATAAGGTGTACCCATGACCAGCAAATCCCAACAGGCCGATCAGAAAACAAAAGCTATCCGGTTGCGCGAACTCCATCATGGCCCGGCCATCCTTGTTTTGCCGAACGCATGGGATGCCGCCAGCGCGCGTGTCTTCGAGCAAGCGGGCTTTCCGGCCATCGCCACCACCAGTTCCGGCGTGGCCGCCGCGTTCGGCTATCCCGACGGCCAGCGTATCAGCCGCGACGAGATGACTGACGCTGTACGGCATATCGCGGCGGCGGCGGCCTGTCCTGTCACTGCCGATATGGAAGCTGGTTTCGGCGATGGCATCGACGAAGTGCTGCAAACGGTCAGAGCCGTGATTGAGGCTGGCGCAGTCGGCATCAATATTGAGGACTCGACGAAAAAAGGGCGCAAGAAGCTCGTCGAAAGTGAGTACCAGGTCGCGCTGATTAAAGCGATGCGCCAGCTAGCTGATGTGCTGGATGTCCCGCTCGTCATCAACGCGCGCACCGATGTCTTTCTCTTGCCGGGCGGCTCCGCGGACAGCAAAGTTGAGCAGGCCGTGCAGCGCGCCAGCGCCTACCTGGCCGCCGGGGCGGACTGCTTCTTTCCAATTGGCGCGAGCGATGCCAATACAATCGCCGCGCTGGCGCGAGCGATCAGCGGCCCGGTCAATATTCTTGCCGGCCCCAAAACGCCGTCCATTGCCGAACTCGCCGACCTGGGCGTGGCGCGCGTGAGCTTCGGCTCCGGACCCATGCGCGCCGCGCTGGGCTATTTGCGCGCCGTCGCCCAGGAACTGTACGACGAGGGAACCTACACGCGCCTGCTGCAAGGGGCTATTTCGAGCAATGAGCTGCGGCAACTGGTCAAGTGAAACATGATACAATGAAAGAAAACGATTTCCCATCCTTCGGGGGAAACGGGATCGAAACCTGTAGGGGCGCGGGCTTGCCCCGCCCTGGTGAGTAACGTAAGACCATGCACCGTTGTTGGGCGGGGCAAGCCCGCGCCCCTACGGGTCAGGTAGATTGATAAGTTGGAGTATTTATGACTACCGCGTCTCCGGGGCGTCCGCGCCCCTTTATTTTGATTGTGATGGACGGTTGGGGCATCAACCCGCGCACAGAAGCCAATGCCATCGCGCTGGCGCGCACGCCCAACATCGACAAGATCGCTAAAGAGTGGCCGCACACGGCGGTGAAAACGTCCGGCGCGGCGGTGGGACTGCCGGACGGACAGATGGGCAACTCCGAAGTGGGACATCAGAATATCGGCGCGGGCAAGCGCGTCCTGCAGGACTACACCCGCGTCAACGAGGCGATCAAGGACGGCTCGTTCTTCCAGAATCCGGCGCTGCTCAAGGCTATTGAACATGTGAAAAAGAACCAGTCGCAGTTGCATCTCTGCGGCCTGCTCGGCGACGGCGGCGTTCATGCCCACGAAACGCACCTGGAAGCTCTGCTGCGCCTGGCGGCGACGCACGACATCGAGCGCGTCTACATCCACTCGTTCACTGATGGCCGCGATACCTCGCCGACGGGCGGCGTCGATTTCATGAAGCTCTTGCAGGGGCGCGCGGGCGAGATCGGCGGCGCGCATCCCGCCAAAGTCGCCACGGTGAGTGGACGGTATTACGCGATGGATCGCGATAATCGCTGGGACCGCATCGCCCTGGCCTATTTTGCCATGACGCGCGGCGAGGGGCCGCGGGCCAGTTCAGCCGTGCAGGCCATCCAGCAAGCGTATGATCAAGGCGTCACCGACGAATTTATCGTCCCCACGGTCGTCATTGAAGACGATCATCCTGTTGCCCTTGTGAAGGCTGGTGACGCGGTGATCCACTACAATTTCCGGCCTGACCGCGCCCGCCAACTGACCAAAGCCTTTGTCATGAATGAACTGCCGCCGCAGGCCGCAGGCAAATTCAAGCGCGGGCCGCGCATCGCCGACCTGCAATTCGTCATGATGACGGCCTACGAAGAGGGATTGGACGCCGAAGTCGCCTATCGCGCCGACGAGGTGGAGATGCCCCTGGCGCGTGTCATCTCCGAGGCTGGACTGCGCCAGTTCCACACTGCCGAGACCGAGAAATACGCCCATGTCACCTACTTCATCAATGGGCGGCGCGAAACGCCATTCCCTGGCGAGGATCGCCAGCTTGTGCCGTCTCCAAAAGTGGCAACCTACGATCTTCAGCCCGAAATGAGCGCGGCGGGCGTCACCGATACCGCCGTGGAGCGCATCCGCGGCGGGCAATACGACCTGGTGATCATGAATTACGCCAACGCCGACATGGTTGGTCACACGGGGGTGCTGGCAGCCGCGATTAAGGCCGTCGAAGCTGTGGATACGGGTGTGGGCCGCGTGGTCGAGGCAGCGCTTGCCGTGGGTGGCGGCCTGCTGATCACCGCCGATCACGGCAACGCCGAGCAACTGATCGAGTATGACACGGGCAAGCCGTTCACGGCTCACACCACAAATCCTGTGCCGTTGTATCTTGTCGCGCCGCAGTATGCCCAGGCCCGCCTGCGCGGCGACGGCATCCTGGCCGATGTCGCGCCCACGATCTTGCAAATCATGGGCCTCCCGCAGCCAAAAGATATGACGGGTAGATCGCTAATCCTTCCCTAGAGGATGTTGTTGAGATGAACTAATTGAGGGCAATACCGGTGGGATTGCCCTCAATTAGTTCATCCTATATATCCCTTTACATCTCTTCTTCCGGCGCGTCTGCCTTGAGTTCCTGCCAGAGCGCGCGGACGGTACGATTGGTGATCGCGTAGCCGAAGCCGCGCCGCAGTAAGAAGGAGCCGAGGCGATCGCGGAAGGCGGCAAAATCTAGCGAGGGGCTGCGAACCAGCGACTCCGCCTTCTTGCGCGCGGCCCGCAGCGCCAGCGTTTCATCTTGCTCTTCGCTGACCAGTTCATCGATGACATCGCGCTGCACGCCCTTCATGCGCAATTCGCTTTTCAAGGCGCGCCCGCCGCGCGGGCTGAACTGTTCGCGATTCTCGATCCAGAACGTGGCAAACGAGCGGTCGTTGACGAGGTCGAAGCGATCCAGGCGAGCGAGCGCGGCCTCAATAATGTCGGGCGGCGTCTGCTTGCGCTGCAGGTAGCGGCGCACCTCTTCGCGGCTGTGTGGGCGATAGGAAAGATAGTTATAGGCGCGATCTACGGCTTGTTGCAGCGTCTCTTCGTAGCGCAATTGCTCCAACTGGTCGGACTGCAACTCGTTCCCAACCGCCAGTTCTAACTTGTAGACGAGCGCGGCGTTGACGCCCAGCAAAAAACGCCCGTCAACGAAGACATTGACGCGCTCAGCATCTCTCGCCTGCGCTTCCAGTGCGGTAATAATCATAAGGCTATCATACCATGCCAGTCGAGAATAGAGAGAACCATGCCAGTCGAGAATAGAGAGAAAGGCCAGGGCGATGGCAAGCATCGCCCCTTGATCTTGCCCCGGCAAGCTCGCCCTCATCTATCAGCCAGCCACCGCGATTGACAGAGGGTAGGGGCGATGCTTGCCATCGCCCTGGAACCCACTTGCCATCGCCCTGGCTTTCATGCCTGCAACTTCCTCTTATTTTATATTCTTATGCTGGTGAAGATAGTCGGAAATGAAGATAGTCGGAAATACAGAAGTATAGAGGGAGAGGGAAAAATGAACCTGACAAACGTTCGGTAGGAGGGTGTTAGAGGAAAGTCCATTCAACCAACTGGCTGAATGAATACAAGGAGGTTCCGCTAGGAGAAAATCACCTCGGCGGCGACACTGGCGTCAGCGCCCGGCAACATTTCATGCAATGGTACGTGCTTAATCTCGGAAATGTGATTCTCTTCATCGACGAAAACTATCTGCGGCACGAGCGAGCGAATTTCCTGCTCGTTATATTCGCCATAGCTGATAATGATCACGATATCGCCTTCAACAGTCAGACGAGCCGCCGCGCCGTTCAGGCAAATGACGCCGGAGCCGCGCGCGCCGGCAATGGTATACGTTTCCAGGCGCGCGCCATTCGTGATGTTGACCACCTGTACTTTTTCGTAGGGATAAATGTCGGCGGCTTCCAACAAATCCTGGTCGATGGTGATGCTGCCGATGTAGTTCAGGTTGGCCTGAGTTACGGTGGCGCGATGAATTTTCCCCTTGCACATCGTGCGCTGCATGAATCCTTGTCCTTTCACTGGCATCTACGAGAGATGCGACGACGTTTTACGACGACAATTTACGACGACAATTTACAAAGAACGTGAGAACATGTTCCTGGTATCCGTAAGAGATGCTATGACATGCTCATCGAGAGATGATATCCCCTCTTTCAATATAAACGTCTCACGAAGGTATATAGGAACATCCAGATCCGCCCTACGGATTATCCTCAGAAGAGTGTTTGGGCAGAACGGCCAGCAGCGCCAGCGCGTAGGCTTCGGCGGCACTCTGCGCATCGTACATCGTGTTCCCCATCAGCAGGCGATACTGGCACTTCCAGCGCCGCGCCGGCCAGGGAGCGAGCTTGATCAGCGTGTACGTTTCCACGCGGCTTTCCAGGCGCTCGCGCAGGGCAGCTTCGCCGTAATCGCTGATGCCGCGCTGTCTGAGTTGATCTTGCAATGTTTCTGGTATCATGAGAATGCGTGCATGGCGGCGCGTACTTCTTCGTCGCTCAGCGACTCGAAATCCGCGCGTGGAAGCTGCTGGGGTATGATGGCGAACGGCCCCGTCCAGCGCCTGGCGTGCTGTTCGACCCAATCCAGCCAGTGAAACGCCTGCTGGCGGCTCTCCTCGACGATGGGATACCGCAGCGCGGCGCGGTCGTACACTGCCTGGTCTTTGGTGTAGACGCTACGATCTTCGCGGATCACCACATCGACATACAGGTCGGTGTAGATGATTTCTCGCGACGCGCTGGTATAGTCGGGCGTGGGTAGAATGATATCGCAGTAACCACTGGCGAACGAGCCGTCTTTGTGGTAGCTGATATGGATGGTATACCACGCGCCGGGCCAGAGATAGGTCAGAGAAGACCTGTCGGAGAAAAAGTATTCCGGCTTCCAGTGATTGGGCTTCCAATGCTTTTTCGTGCCGAGCGGCGTCCACAGGCAGACATAGCGGTCGCTGACGGGAAGCTGGTAGCCCTGCCACTCGGCCCACGATTCGCCGCTGACCAGCATTTTCCGAATGTTCGCGGTTAGTAACAAATGTCTAGCCCTCTTTCTGTGAACGGTCAGATGCTTGTTAGTAGGGTACAGGATGGGAGCCTGAATGTCAATTTATCCCTCTAACCCGGCATCGTCCAGCGCGCGCACCAGCAGATCGGCGACGTTCAGCGCCGCTGCCCAGCGCCGCAGGTAGGCCAGATCGAGGTTCGTGTCCTGCACCTTTCTGTCTCCTTGAATTAAATGGTTGCTCCCCCATTTGGGTGGATACCCGTACGCTATCGATTCGCGATTGCCTTGATATGCCTGCTTAATGCGTTTCCGATTACTGATGCCTTTGACATGAGGATGTACCAATCGTGCAAATTATGTTCTGATGGAGGCTCTGGACAATCCCCCGCGTCCCTGCTACCATAACATATATCCTCATATCATGAAAGGACGAAATGACGATGGCACAACAACTGGAAAGCTATATACAGGAACACGAGGGGCGTTTCCTGGAAGACCTCAAGGGCTGGCTGCGCATTCCCAGCATCAGCACGCTGCCGGAACATGCCGGGGACATCCGGCGCGCCGCGGAGTACGCTGCCGGGCAACTGCGCGGCATGGGTTTCGCCAATGTCGGGCTGATCGCTACAAAGGGACACCCGCTTGTCTACGGCGAATGGCTCAACGCGCCGGGCAAGCCGACGCTGCTGGTGTATGGACACTACGACGTGCAGCCCGTCGATCCCATCGAACTGTGGGAGACGCCGCCTTTCGAGCCGACTATTCGCGGCGATAGCCTTTACGCGCGCGGCGCGTGCGACGACAAGGGGCAGACCATGCTCGTCTTCAAGGCTATGGAGTCGCTGATCACCGTCAACGGCGCGCTGCCCGTCAACGTCAGGGTGCTGCTCGAGGGTGAAGAAGAGGCGGGCGGCGAGTCGATTGCCGCGTATGTGCAGGAGCATTCTGACCGCCTGGGTTGCGACGCCGTCTTTATTTGCGACACGGGAATGCCCAGCAAGGATATTCCCGTGCTGATCTATGGCCTGCGCGGTATCACCTATACCGAGGTTGAGGTGCGCGGCCCCAAACGCGATCTGCACTCCGGCGAATTCGGCGGCATCGCGCCCAATCCGCTGCACGCCCTGGCGCTGATCATCGCCAGCCTGAAAGACGCCGGCGGCCATATCCATATCCCCGGCCTCTATGACAGGGTGCGGCCGCCGACCGGGGCCGAGCAGGCTTTCTGGCGTGACGATCCGCTGGGCATCGCCGAGACGCTGCGTGAAGAGATGGGTACGGGGTATGTCGGTGAGAACGAATACCCGCCATTGGAGCGGCTGTGGGCGCGTCCCACGCTGGAAGTACACGGCATTAGCGGCGGTTTTGTCGGCGAGGGGGCCAAGACGGTCATTCCTGCCGCCGCCAAAGCCAAGATCAGCCTGCGCCTGCCGCCCGATCTGCGCTCGGAGGAAGTCTTCGCGCTGTTTGAGCGGCGCGTCAAAGAACTTGCTCCGGCAGGCGTTGAGGTCAGCGTGACCAACATTCACGGCGGCGAGGGCGTCATGGTCTCGCCCGATTCAGCGCCCATGCGCGCCGCGGCGGCCGCGCTCAAAGAGACATACGGCAAGGAACCGGCGCTGACGCGCGAGGGCGGCTCAATTCCCATCGCGGCCCTGTTCGACGAGGTGCTGCGCGTGCCGGTCGTCATGATGGGTTTCGGCCTGCCCGACGACAACCTGCATTCGCCCAACGAGAAATATTCGCTGGCGCAGTTCTTCCGCGGCATTCGCACGGTAGCGAGTTTCTTACAGAAGTTGGCCTGATGGCGGTAGCCAGACCCCCACAAGGGAGGTCTCTACACGTTATCCATCATCGAACATGTGAAATGTAGAGACCTCCCTTGTGGGGGTCTGGCCCGTGGAGGTCTGTAGCCAGAAAAGGAGCATACCCATGAGCGACGCGGTGACATTCTATCTTGACGAACATGCTGGAGACGCGCAGGTGCTGCTTGAGCGGCTCTGCCGCCAGCCGAGCGTGACGGCGCAAAACTACGGCACGGCGGAGATGGCCGACTTGATGGAGTCGCTGCTCCAGGAGACGGGCTTCCAGACGCGGCGTCTGACATCCGAGGGCGCGCCGCCCGTCATCTTCGGCGCGCTGCCTGGGCGCAGTCCCTACACGATCCTGCTCTACAATCACTATGACGTGCAGCCAGCCGAGCCGTATGAGTTATGGCTGTCGCCGCCCTACGAGCCGGCGGTGCGTGACGGCAAGCTCTACGCGCGCGGCTCATCCGACAACAAGGGCGAGATTGCCGCCCGTCTCGCCGCCATTCGCGCCTGGAGGGCCGTGCATGGCGAGTTGCCGATCACGCTGCATTGGATGATCGAAGGCGAAGAGGAGGTCGGCAGCCCGCACTTCGGCGCTATCGCCGAAAAATACGCCGGCGTGCTGCGGGCCGATGGCTGCTTCTGGGAAGGCGGCAGCTTCAGCGTCGATGATCGGCCCATCCTCACGCTGGGGACAAAAGGGCTGCTCTACGTGCAACTGGACGTGGAGTGTCTGGGCGGCGACGCGCATTCCGGCAACGCCAGCTACCTGCCCAGCGCGGCCTGGCGACTGGTGCAGGCGCTGGCGACGCTGAAAGCGCCCGATGGCCGCGTGCGCATCCCCGGTTTCTACGATGACGCGCTGCCGCCCTCGGAGGCGCAGTTGGCCGCGCTGGCCGATCAGCCCGACACGGACGAGCAACTGCGCGCGACTTTCAAAGTGGAGCGTTTCATCGATGGCCTGACCGGCTACGAGCGGCGCGTGCGAGCCGCGTTCGATCCCACGTGTAACATTGCCGGGCTGCTGAGCGGCTACGGCGGCGAAGGGACAAAGACGGTCTTGCCCGCGAAAGCCATGGCGAAGATCGATTTTCGCCTCGTTCCCAATCAGGACCCGCGGGATATCCTGGCGAAATTGCAGGCGCACCTGCAAGCCGGGGGCTACGACGACATCAAGATCACGGTGTTCTCCAGCGCGGAGCCGTTGGTGACGCCTGTCGAGCATCCCCTGGTGCAGCGCATGATTACCATTGCCCAGAGCTTCAATGGAAAACAGCCGGTAATCAATCCGCTCATCGGCGGCACGCTGCCATTTCTCGGCGACCTGCGCCGCTTTGTGGGTGTGCCGGGCCTGGCCGTCCCCGGCAACGCGACCTACTGGGCCAACGGCGCGCACGCTCCCAACGAGCATATCCGCCTGAGCGATCTTGAGCGCGCTGTGAGATTCAATTGTCACATGTTCGCGAATATTCTCTAAATTGGCAATTCCCTGGATTGGCGTGATATAATAGCCACACCGCCTTTTCTGGGCTATGCAATAGCTCAGATCGGACACCCTATAAGGAGAGGCAAAGCTGTTCAGGTAGATGCTGGTTCAGCGCCGGACACCTGCGCCGCCAATAGATAACGTGGCAATGTTTCGGAAGATTTTGATTGCTAACCGCGGCGAGATCGCACTGCGTGTCATTCGCGCCTGCCGCGAGATGGGCATACGCAACGTGATCGCGCACTCGGAGGCTGATCGTGATTCGCTGCCGGTACGTATGGCCGATGAGCGCATCTGTATCGGCCCGGCAGCCAGTGGCAAGAGCTATTTGAACATTCCCAATATCATCAGCGCCGCGTTGATTACCGAGGCGGACGCCATCCATCCCGGCTATGGTTTTCTCTCGGAGAATACCAGCTTCGCCGAGATTTGCGCCGATGCTCATATTATCTTCATCGGCCCGCCCGCCTCAGCGATGGCGATCATGGGCGATAAAGTGGAGGCGCGCGCGACGATGGCCGCAATCGGGCTGCCTATGCTCCCCGGAACGCCTGCCCTGCGCGCGCTCGAGGAAGCCCAGGCTGCCGCGCGCGAGATCGGTTATCCGCTCATGCTCAAAGCGGCGGCGGGCGGCGGCGGGCGCGGCATTCGCCTGATCAACCGGCCCGACGAGTTCGATCGCGTTTTCACACTGGCGCAGAACGAGGTGCGCGAGGCGTTCCATGACGACAGCCTGTACCTGGAACGCTACCTGAGGCACGCCCGTCATATCGAAATTCAGGTGCTTGTCGATAATTTCGGGCATGGCGTTCACCTCGGCGAGCGCAACTGTTCGTGCCAGCGGCGCAATCAGAAGCTGATCGAGGAATCGCCCAGCCCGCATCTGCCGGAGGCGCTGCGCGAAGAGATGGGACGGAAAGCGGTGCGCGCCGTCGAGACTATCGGCTATCGCAACGCGGGTACGCTCGAATTCCTGCTGGACGAAGAAAATCACTATTATTTTATGGAGATGAACACGCGCTTGCAGGTCGAGCATCCCGTTACCGAACTGGTGACGAGCGTCGATCTGGTCAAAGAGCAGATTCGTATTGCCGCGGGATTACCCATGCGCTTGCAGCAGGAGGACATTTGCCCGCGCGGACACGCCATTGAGTGCCGCATCACGGCGGAGGACGCCGAGGCCGGTTTCAGGCCGCAGACGGGTATAGTCGAACGGTACTTGCCGCCGGGCGGGCCGGGCGTGCGCGTCGATAGCCACCTTTACGCTGGCTACGAGATCCCGCCGCACTACGATTCCCTGCTGTCCAAACTGGTCGTGTGGGCGGATACGCGCGAAGCGGCCATTGCCCGGATGCAGCGCGCGCTCGGTGAATATATTATTGAAGGCGTCAAGACAACGATACCGTTTCATCAACGCTTGCTCAGCCACGAAAGCTTTATTCGCGGCGAAACGTATACCCGTTTCATCCAGGACGAGGCCGCTGCGCTGGGCATACAATAGGGGTCCGATTGTGAAGTTTACCAGATGAATTCGAAGATATTGATTCGCTGTGGCGGCGCAATGAATTGCGCTCGTAGGGGCCGATTTATCGCACCCGATCCTGGCGCAATTCATTGCGCCGCCACAGCACACGGGAGGTACAGATTTTATGTCTCGCGTAGTTGTAACCGGATTAGGCATGATTACCGCAATGGGCAACGACCTGGCGTCGTCATGGGAGGCGCTCTGCCAGGGGAAATCCGGCGTCGCGGAACTCACCGGCTTCGATCACAGCCAGCACCGCGTTCACTTTGCCGCCCAGGTAAAAGATTTTGATGCCTCCCTGTACATGGATCGCAAGGAGGCGCGCCGCAACGATCCCTACGAGCAAATTGCCATTGCCGCCTCAAAGCAGGCTGTCGACCATGCCAGGCTCAAGATTACCAGTGAGAATGCCGACGACATCGGCGTCTATATCGGCAGCGGCATCGGCGGCTTGATCACGATGCATGACCAGTTCCGCGTCCTTTTCGAGAAAGGGCCGGATCGCATCAGCCCCTTTTTCATCAGCATGATGATCATCGATGGCGCAGCCGGCGCGGTCTCGATCATGACCGGCGCGAAAGGCCCAAACTGGGCGGCGGTCTCCGCCTGCGCGACGAGCGGCAATACCATCGGCGAAGCCTGGGAAACCATTCGCCGCGGCGACGCGAAGGCGATGATCGCGGGCGGCTCCGAGCGCGGCATCTCGCCCATTGCCGTTGCCTCGTTCGACAATATGCACGCCCTCTCGCGCCGCAATGACGATCCGCAAGCAGCCAGCCGCCCCTTTGACGCTGACCGCGACGGTTTTGTGATGGGTGAAGGCGCGGCCACGCTGATCCTGGAGGACCTGGAATTCGCCAAAGCGCGCGGCGCGCCCATCCTGGCCGAGCTGGTCGGCTATGCCTCGACGGGCGATGCCCATCACATTACCGAGCCTGCCCCCGGCGGCGAGGGATTGGTGCGGGCCATGCGCCGCGCCCTGCAAAAAGCCAACTTGCGCCCCGACCAGATCGATTATATCAACGCGCATGGAACCTCGACGCCATTCAATGATCGCGTCGAGACGCAGGCCATCAAGACCTGCTTCGGCGCTGATGCTTACCACGTGGCGATCAGTTCGACCAAGTCGATGACCGCGCACACGCTGGGCGCAGCCGGAGCCATTGAGGCGGCCATCTGCATCATGAGCATCCTCACGGGTATCATCCCGCCGACGATCAACCTGCATCATCCCGATCCCGAATGCGACCTGGATTACGTCCCCAACGAGGCGCGCCAGCAGACGGTGAACGTGGCGATGTCGAATTCAATGGGCTTTGGCGGCCACAATGCCTGCCTGATTTTCAAACGTTACGAGGAGTAATGGTAGGGGCGCAATGATGAAGTTTCATCAATTGCGCCCCTTTATTGCGTTCAGGGAAATACATGGATACACACGAGCAGAAGATGTCCTGGATCGAGCGCGTCGAGGAGTTGATCCATATCCTCGAAGGGACATCGATCGGTGAATTGGAGTTGACGGAGGGCGGCACGGAGATCATCATACGCCGCCAGCCTGGCATGACGCTGGTAGCCGCACCCAACGCTTCGAGCGCCAGCAGCGGGCGCGCTCATGCCGCGAAAGAAGACGACGGCTTACCTATTGCTGCGCCGCTTACCGGCGTCTATTACTCCGCGCCGTCGCCGTCGTCACCGCCCTTCGTCTCCGTGGGCGATATCGTGGAGATAGGCCAGATCGTCGCGCTGATCGAGGCCATGAAGATGTTCAACGAAGTGCAAGCCGAAGTCGCGGGCCGCGTCAGCAAGCTCGCGGCAAAGAATGGTGAGGTGGTGCAGAAGGGATCGGCGCTGATCAAAGTCGTTCCCCTGTGAGCGCATCATGCGTATTCTGATCATCCGTCCTGGCGCTGTTGGCGATGCGCTGCTCGCGCTGCCCGTAATTCAGGCATTACGGACGCACTACACGAACCCGCGTATTATCTTCGTGGGGAATGCCGCCGTTCTGCCCCTCATGCTGGCCTCTGGCCTGGTTGAAGAAGTCTCCGATTACGAAGACACCCGCTGGAGCGCGCTGTTTTCCGTAGAGGCGCAATTCATTGCCTCCAACCTCATTGCGCCCAGTTCGGTTGACCTTGCCATCTGCTGGCTGCGCGATCCTGACGGCATTGTTGAGCGCAACTTGCGCGCCGCCTGCGTCCTGCAGGTGATCGTCGCGCCAGGTCGTCCGCCGGAAGGCAAGCGCGTCCACATTGTTGATTACCTGGCACAAACGGTGGGGATGAGTAGAGATGATGGGCAAATTTTCACCATAAACGCGGGCGGCTATGGTGAAAATTTGCCCATTATTTATGATCTCGCTGTTCATCCCGGCAGCGGCGGCGCGCGCAAATGCTGGCCCGCGTCCTCTTTTGCCGCCGTCATACAACGCCTGTGCGAGCGCGAGCGCCACGTCTTGCTGCTGGGCGGGCCAGCCGACCACGAGCGCATCGACGCGATTCGGCGTGCGCTCACCTGTGCGCCGGCAATTTTACTGGCTGCGCCGCTGCTTGAGGTAGCGCGTGCGCTCCGTCAATGCCGGAGTTACCTGGGCAATGATTCCGGTGTGACGCACCTGGCGGCTATGCTCGGCGTGCCGACCATCGCATTGTTCAGCGCCAGCGATCCCGCTGTCTGGCATCCCATGGGGCCATCGGTCGAGGTACTCTACGCGCCGCGCTGGGAGCAGATGACAATTGACCGTGTTTTGGCGCGTGTGATATGCTCTTGACATAACTAACATCCCCCAATTGGCACAAAATGTTGCCTCCTGTCGTAGGATTGTGTAAAGTATAAAGATAGAAATTGATAAATGTATGTTTTGCGTTGCAATAGAAGGAGGAAAAGGGCAAATGATTGATGATCCTGAGCAGCAGATAATGCCGCCGCCCGAAAAATTAATACTGCCAGCGCCTCCTGAGCCGCCAGCGCCGCCAATATTGTCGAATCCACGCGGGCCGCAGGTGCGACCAGAATGGCTCATTCAGCGCCACACTTCCCCTCCACCGCGGGGTCTCTTTGCGCGCGTACGCTACTTCTGGCAAAAAGACCCGGCCTACAAGGTGCTGATGGTCGCCGTGGCGGTTGTGCTGGTGGCAGGATTGCTGCTGACGACGCTGGCTACCAGGGCATTTCTACTCAACCCGAACCTGTTCCGGTCCGGCTATTCGTCTGCAGCGGTAGAGGCGACGCCCGCCGGAACTGTCGATCTCCGGCCAACCTTCCCCACTCCCGGCGGCGGCCAGGGCAGCACTTCCAGCAGCCAGCCACCCGCTCAGAATACGCCCGCGCTACAACCGACTGTTACCCAGCAGCCCAACCCCACGCCGCAGCCGGGCGGATTGACTGTGCAGATCACCAGCATTCCGACGCGTGTGCAGAATGGGACCACCGTCCCCGTTGGCGTGACGACCAGTGGGGCGGGCGTCACTGTCTGGCTCTCCGTGATGTATGACGCTTCCCCGTTCAGAGGCTACGCCGGGCCGCGCATCACTGACGGCAATGGCTTTGCTACTATCCCCTGGACGGTCAATGTTTTCGGCGCAGGTCGCCATGTCCTGGCCGTCGTCACCGCCTATGCCAGAGACCAGCAGGGGCAACAGACTAGTTCGCAGCCAGTCGTGGTGCAGATCACCGCCATTGGCGGCGGGGGCGGCTAGTCCAGGGCAACCACAACCGGCCAGGGCAACCGCGAGGGATTGCCCTGGCCGGGATTGCGCTTACGCCCGCGCCTATGGGGGCAATTCCTCGTGGTTGTCCTGGCCTCTGAGATCGCCATAAATCCAGGTGTTTCTGGCCTGTGTGAACTTTTAGGGTGATGGAACGTATATGTGATCATATGGCAATTTGCTATAGTATTTCGGCGATGGATACTGCTTTCATTTTCTCCTATTCTTCGGCCAGAGGCATAGTTTATGACTCAAACAGACGAAGTCCGCCAGGTGCAGGCGGCGACGCGCGCGCTCCGGCAGAATATCGCGCGTGTGATTATCGGCAAGGAGACTATCGTTGATCTCTTGATGGTGGTTTTGCTTTGCGAGGGCCATGTTCTTTTCGAGGACGTGCCGGGGATTGGCAAAACCATGCTCGCCAAGTCGCTGGCGAAGTCCCTCGGCTGCTCTTTTCAGCGCATCCAGTTCACTCCCGATCTGTTACCTTCGGATATTACCGGCATCACGTTTTTCAATCAGAAGAACAGTGAATTTGAATTTCGCGCGGGGCCGCTGCTCGCGCAAGTGGTGCTGGCCGACGAAATCAACCGCGCTACGCCGCGCACGCAGTCAGCGTTATTGGAGGCGATGGAAGAGCGACAATTGAGCGTCGAGCGCGAGACGATCCTGTTGCCGCGTCCCTTCATGGTGATTGCCACCCAGAATCCGATTGAACTGGAAGGCACGTTTCCCTTGCCGGAAGCGCAGTTGGATCGTTTTCTCATGCGCCTGCGTCTCGATTATCCCAGCCATTCCGAAGAGCGGCTGATCTTGCAGCGTTTTCGGGAAGAGCAGCCGCTGCAAGCATTGCGGCCGGCAGTAAGCGACGCGCAACTGCTCACGGCGCAACAACTGATCCGGCACGTGCGCGTCGAGCCAGCTATCGAGAGTTATATCGTCGATCTGGTACGCGCCACGCGCACGCACAATGCCATAGAGCTGGGCGTCAGCCCGCGCGGCACGATGGCGCTCTACCGCGCGACGCAGGCATACGCGGCCATCCAGGGGCGGAACTACGCCATCCCGGACGATGTGAAGCACGTGGCGCGACCCGTTCTCGCGCATCGCATGATCGCTACCAGCCAGTCGCGCCTGCATGGGCAGGTCATGGAGCAAATCGTCGGAGATATTTTGCAAAGCGTTGCGGTTCCGGTGGAATCATGATGGGATTACGGCCGGGCAGGCCATCGCCAACCAACCATAGAGAAGATAAACGCCCGGTGATCAACCGGCGCTGGTACTACCTGTGCCTGGCGATCATCCTTGCCAGTATCGTTTTCCGCCTGCCCTTGCTGGTGGTCGTAGGAGCGCTGGCGCTGATCGTTGTGGGCGTGACGGATATCTGGGCCACTTTTTGCTTGCGCCATTTGCGCTACGAGCGGCATTTTAGCGAGCAGCGCGCCCTCTTCGGCGAGCAAATCACCCTCTCCCTCGCGGTCGAAAACGCCAAGTTGTTGCCGTTGCCCTGGGTAGAAGTGGAGGATACTGTGCCGCGCAGCTTGCCCATCAGCGGCTTGCTGCCGCGCGTCAGCTACGTCGGCGATACCGCGTTTCTCGATAACCTTTTCAGCGCGCGCTGGTACGAGCGCGTCACCCGTCGCTATACCATCCAGTGTAACGCGCGCGGTATCCATCGCTTTGGACCGGCTGTTATCCGCAGCGGTGATGTCTTCGGCTTCCTCTCCAACGAACAAACGCTTTCTAACTGGCAATACCTGCTCGTCTATCCCCTGGTTGTTCCCCTGGCGCGCTTTAACCTGCCGTCGCGCCATCCCTTCGGCGACCGCCGCGCTCCGCGCCGCCTGCTGGAAGATCCCGCTCGCGTCATCGGCGTGCGCGACTATGTCCACGGCGATAGCCTGCGCCGCGTCCACTGGAAAGCGACGGCGCGCGCGCTGCAATTGCAAAGCAAGGTCTACGAAGCCACGACCACCTATAACCTCGTGATCTTCCTCAATGTGATGGCAAACTTTGATGCTGTGCATGGCACGCAGCCGGAAATCCTGGAACTGGCCGTCTGCGCCGCTGCCTCCGTGGCGGACTGGGCGCTCAACGAAAATTACGCCGTCGGTTTGTACGCCAATACGTTGATGTTCATGCCTGATGAACAGTTGCTGTTCGGTGAAAAACAGGGAGAAACCACGCATGTAGATACAGAGACGACCCTCTCAACGCAGTTGAAGCGTCGTCGCATTCATGTTCCTCCCTCCACCAGCGAAGAGCAACGCAAGCGCATCATGGACGTCCTGGCTCGCATTCAGCCCTTCTTTGGCAGCACGCTGGAAGAAGTGGTGCAGGCCGAGCGCGCGCGTTTGCCCGCCGGCGCGACCGTTGTCGTCATTACCAGCATCGTCTCCGATCTGCTGCTGGATGCGCTTACCCGCGTGCGGCAGGCCGACCATGCCGTGACGATCCTTTCGGTGGGAGATACGCCGCTGCCCTCGCACCTGGTTGGCCTGACCATCTACCACCTGGGCGGGAAAGATGCCTGGCGTCTCCTGGTGGATGCTGCTTTGCAAGGCGAACGAGGCATGGCATTGCAATTGTAATATTCGCGCGGTATGATGCGTGTGGAACGTGATCCAGGCCATCCATCATCAGCGGGAAAGACGCATGAAACAGGACGACGAAGAGCTGAGAGACGACGATTTTGATCTTGAGTTCAGCGATCTGCCGCTCGAGGGAGAACCGGCATTTGTCGAGAGGCTCGCCCTGGGCGGCGTCGCTTTGCTTATGAGGGCGCGCCGCGCCGCCAGCCGTTTCCCAGCGCGGATTCGTACCTGGTTCTTGACAAAGCCGGAGCGGCAGCATTTCGCCGATGGCAGTACCAGCGATGATATCGAACTGGAGATGGCCGATCTGCCTGATCTTCCGCCAACGCGCTTTGCTGGCATCGCCCATACCTTCTCACGCCTGGATGCGCGCGCTGCCTTCAAGATGCGGCTCTGGCGCGCTGCCGTTATGCTCTGCACAATTATTTTAACTCTCGCGCTCATCTTCAGCGCCGTGCCGCAGGCGCGCGATCTGCTGTTCCACCGGACGCCGCTCCCAGCGCCCGCGGCTTCAACGAGTGGGACGCAGGCTTTTACGAGCGTCCAGCTCATTGAGGTTCCGCAAGGCAATGGCGCTCCCCTGGCTGCTACGCCAGCGGCCGCGCCACAGACGTGTCCTTCGCGTCCCAACCTGTATGGCTCGTCGGGCTATGGCCGCTCGCCTGTCTGGGTGATCGGTTTTGATGGCGGTCCCGCCACGCTGCATTTTGCGCCTCCCCACCTGATTCCAGACCTGGTTTTTCCCCATGGCTTTGCCTGGGAGACAAGCCTCACCGTCGAGGTGCAGGCCAGCTACCAGCAGGCTATCTCGCTCTCCGGCCAGAACCTGGACGATGGCACGCTCATTTACTTTGACTATAATCCCCATCAGGGGAAGCAATCAAGTTCCATCACGCTCAATTCCCCGCAGACGCCCGTTGCACCCGCCTCAATGCCAAACGGCTCGATACTCTCGTGGAGTATCAACCTCTACTTTTCCTCCGCCAGTTGCTATTCGTTGCAGGCGCACTGGGCGACCGGTTCCTGGACGATGTATTTTTCGGCTGGCAAGTAGCGATTTGCCCCGCTTAACAGAATATTTCCCCAAAAATAACCAGTAGTTAACCTTCATTTAACATTCCCATAACATTGAGGCGGTACGATCAGATAGAAAATAGTGTATCAAGCAAACCTGTCCTTAAAGCAAGGAGACCTTGTATGTTAGATGAAGATCAACGTCCCGTTCAGACTTCTGAAGGAGACGCGCACTCTTCAGCGCAATCGGTATTGGCCGCGTTGGATAACAGTCCTCTCTCAGGCTTTCACTTGAAAGCGATGATTACCTCCGGCATGGGCTTCTTTACCGATGCCTACGATCTGTTCATTATTGGTGCGGTACTGGCGATCCTGACGCCTTTATGGCACTTGAATAGCATAGAAATTTCGCTGCTGGGCAGCACATCTTTGATTGCCGCCGCGGTCGGCTCGCTCATTTTCGGTCGGCTCGCCGACCGCGTTGGTCGTCACGCCATCTATGGCTACACGCTGCTGGTGCTGGCCGCCGGGGCTATAGCCTCGGCATTTGCCTTCAATATCGTGTGGCTGCTCGTCTTTCGCTTCATTCTAGGATTAGGCATCGGCGGCGATTATCCGCTTTCCGCCACCCTGATGAGCGAATACGCCAATCGCAAAGATCGCGGCAAGCTGATCACGATGGTCTTCTCGATGCAGGGATTGGGGCTGATAGTCGGCCCGCTCGTCGCCATCATCCTGCTGCTGCTCGGCATCAATCATGATCTGACCTGGCGTATCATGTTGGGCCTGGGCGCTGTCCCCGCGCTCAGCACCTTTTACCTGCGCCGCCAGATAGCGGAGACGCCGCGCTACGCGCTGACTATGCAGGGCAATGTCGCGGCGGCGGCGCGCACGGTGGCACAGGTCACAAAGAGCGCGCACAATGGGAGCGTTTCCAGTCCCGCGCCTATCGCGCCAGAGCCGCGCCGGCCCGCACGCTCGTGGCTCTACCTGCTGATCACCCCGCGTTTGCTGCGCTGGCTTATCGGCACGGCAGGCGCGTGGTTCCTGCTCGATTTTGCCTACTACGGTACGACGATCTCCAGCCCGCTGGTTCTCAAGCAACTGAATCCCCATGCCACGCTGACGACGAACATGCTCTATACCCTGCTCATCTTCGTGGTGGCCGCGCTGCCGGGCTATATCATCGCGGCGCTGACCATCGACCGGCTGGGGCGCAAGTGGATACAGGTGATGGGTTTCTTCATGATGACGCTGGCTTACGGGCTGATCGCGCTTGCGCCCGCGCTTTCTAGCTTGACGCTGCCCTTCCTGCTGGTCTACGGCTTGAGCTACTTCTTCACGGAGTTCGGCCCCAACGTCACGACCTTTGTCTACCCGGCGGAGATCTTCCCGGTGATGGTACGCACGACGGGGCATGGCATCGCGGCGGCGTTGGGGAAGACCGGCGCGTTTATCGGCGCGTTCGCCTTTCCCTACCTGCTTGCCACCTTCCACTTGCAGGGCGCGATGGCGGCGGCGGCGGCGGTCTCGCTGGCCGGCCTATTGCTCACGATATTCACGCTGCCTGAGCCAAATCAACGCTCGCTGGAAGATATCTCGGAAGAACACATGCTGCGCGCGGCCCACGAAGAGCGCGTACTGGCAGCACGGTAATCTCATTATGGGTTGTGGCTGCACAATTTATTGTGCAGCCACAACAGATTTCACATCAGGAAACGCTATATCGCAAAGGATTAGCCCGATTGTACCTGTAGAGCAATCAGTCGATGAAGATCTTTGAAATCGTCTGGTTGCTCTGCAAGAGGCAATCGGAGTAATTCCTTAATCACAGCCATTAAACGCTCCTGGCCTTGTAATGATTTTCCTCTCGCTCTTACACGAAAGCATCTATTTATTACTGTCGGCAGTAAACTCTTGCCGCTTACCATCTCCAGCCAGGAACCCTTCCCGTAGGTAAGTTCGCTTTCTCCGCCAAACAGCTTGCGGACAATCTCTTCAAAGCACTGTGCAAGAGTGTTCTGGTGTAGTTTCTCAGAGACATCAGAAACTTTATGCGCGAATTCCTCTTTTTTCAGTAATTGGTCTAGCGCATCTTCTTTCGTGCGAAAGTCCATTGCTCTGGCATTGCTAAATTCCTCTACCCATTTCTTTTTCATTTTCTCTCTGCAATCAACGATCACCATATTTGCCGCGTCGAGGAAGATACGTTCGCGCGCAAGATTCCAGATATGCTCTTTAAGCTTCTCTATCGAGCAATGTAATCCCTTGCTTCTCGCAAGATATTCTGGAATAAGAAAATAATTTTCCAGTTCTTTGCGGCGCCAGATCAGTAAGTTGCAGGTGTCTTCGCTGGGGAATTGTTGCCAGCATCTTTCTACCGCATTATCATCGTGAAAATCGCGATCGACAAGGAAGAAATAATAGGGATAATGTTTGTGCAAAGCTTCCGCCACGCTTCGTATATGAGAAGATGGTCCCATTGCTTTGATCTGGATAGGAGTATTATCCAGTAGCGTTCTGAGTGCCTCCGGATCAATAGCGTTCTCACTGCTTCCTTCGACAAATAAAATATACCTTGCAGCTTGCCTGACTTCTTCTGCCTCAACCCCTTGCCTGATGCTCGTCATCGAACTTCCTCCACGTTCGGTAATAGGAGAATACGGCGATCTTTATCTACCGCCGAGAAGACATCCTCGGAATGAGTGGCAATGATGTACTGGTTTTGTGGCGATAACTGGTACAGATGCTGAATAAATCCTCTATGCCATTCAGGATTCAAGTGTAGCTCAGGCTCATCAATAAGCACTATTCCTGGTTGCGTGCGCGTATAATACCAGATCAGAAAGAGCGTCGAGATGATTTCTTTCTGTCCTGAGCTTAAACCATCGAAATTGAAGGAAGTTGAAGGGTTTTTCACAGGAGTCACGCGAAACTCTATCTTGCTATCTGCAGATGGCCGCAGCCTTTCAATCTTTCCTCCGGTATACTGTTCCATAAGTTCATTCAAAGTATTCAGTATGACTTCAGCCTCTTTGTTATTAAAATCTTCGAAGAGTTCACCTCGGCTCATAAGCGAGCGAAGAACCGCTTGTTTGAAGATGCTAATAGGCGTCTCCTGGTAGCGAGATCGAGGTAAAAAGCGTTCCTCTTCGACCATCGCCCCAAGTTCTAGCCTTCCTTCTTGTACTTTACGATAACTATGAAAATACATAAAGGGGGAAAAAAGTAATGGTTCGCTATTAAGCCCTGCTAGCGAAAAGAAAAACCGAGGTGCTATGTTAGCGGTATCAGATCGAGAATTTTTGGTTCGCAAAATCATCTGACGGATAGCTGTAGTGTTCCCTTCAATAGAGGCTTTACCTTCGCGTGATAAGGTTAAACTGATTTCAAAAGGTTCGCCATCAACGCTAAAAGTACCTGTTATTTGTGATTTGTTACGACCTGCCCGAATCATGACATCCAATAAGTCAACAGTTCTTGGATAGGAGATATATTCAAGAGCATTCTCACCGCCATTGGCCGCAAGAAAAAGCAGTGAGCAAGCTTCAAAGATCGATGTTTTGCCCAGCCCATTTTTACTGCCCATGACCAGAATGTCAGGCCCGCCTTCCATGTCTGGACATGGGAATGCAATGGTCAGCTCGTCAAACGCCTTAAAATTTTTCAGTATTAGGCGTTCAAGCCGAAATTTCTTCCCAGGAGAGGAGCTTTTCCTGGATTGGGAACGGCTTCTGGCAGTTTTGTGATTAGAAGGCTCTGGCGTGAGATTTTCTGACATAGACACCTGCTTCCTCTGGCTGTTTGTGGCAGCATTATCCAAACATAGTTGGTAACAGTATACACCACTGATCAACGTCTGTGAGGTACGGTTTCAGCCGTTGAGGCAGCAAAAATGCGTGGCTAGTTCGCGAACTAGCCACGCATTTTTGCTGCCTCAACGGCTATCTTTTACATCATGCCGCCCATACCGCCCATGCCGCCCATACCACTCATGTCGGGAGCGGCTCCCGCGCCTTCTTTTTCCGGCGCGTCGGTGATGAGCGTGTCCGTGGACAGCACCATCGCGGCGATGCTGGCAGCGTTCTGCAGGGCGGAGCGCGTCACCTTCACCGGATCGACGATGCCGGCCTTGACCATATCGACGTACTCGCCGGTCAGGGCGTTGAAGCCGTGACCGCGCGGGCCGCGGCGCACCGCCTCGGCAACCACCGCGCCGTCGCGTCCGGCGTTGATGGCGATCTGGCGCGTCGGCTCCTCCAGCGCGCGGCGCAGGATCGTAAGTCCCGTCTTTTCGTCGCCGGCGGCAACTTCAACGGTGTCCAGAGCGGGGATGGCCGCGATCAGAGCCGCGCCGCCGCCCGGCACGATGCCCTCTTCGATGGCCGCGCGCGTCGCGGACAGCGCATCCTCAACGCGGTGCTTCTTCTCTTTCATCTCGACTTCCGTTGCCGCGCCGACTTTGATCACGCCGACGCCGCCCGCCAGCTTCGCCAAACGCTCTTGCAGTTTCTCGCGGTCGTAGTCGCTGGTGGTCTCCTGGATCAGCGTGCGCAACTGGCGCACGCGCTCCTCGATGTGTTTCTTGGAGCCAGCGCCCTCGACGATGGTGGTGGTATCTTTCGTCGCCGTCACCGTGCGGGCGCGGCCCAGGTCGCGCAGGTCCGCGTTCTCCAGCTTCAGACCGGCTTTCTCGGTGATTACTTTGCCGCCGGTGAGAATGGCGATATCTTCCAGCATGGCCTCGCGGCGATCGCCGAAGCCGGGGGCTTTGACGGCCACGATGTTGAACGCGCCGCGCATCTTGTTGACGACCAGCGTAGCCAGCGCCTCGCCGTCCACGTCCTCGGAGATGATCACCATGTCTTTGAAACCGGCCTGCAAGAAACGCTCCAGCAGGGGCAGGATATCCTGGATGGCGCTGATCTTCTTATCGGTGATCAGGATGTGCGGGTTGGAAAGTTCGGCCACTGTGTGGTCGTTGTTGGTGGTCAGGTAGGCCGAGATATAGCCGCGATCAAACTGCATACCCTCGGTGTACTCTTTTTCCATCGCGAGGCCGCGCCCCTCTTCAACGGTGATGACGCCGTCTTTGCCGACCTTGCTCATCACTTCGGCGATCAACTCGCCGATAGTGGCATCGGATGCCGAGATCGAGGCAACCTGGGCGATCTCTTCCTGGGTATCGACCATCTTGCTCTGCGCCTTGATAGCGGAGATGACGGCCTCGGTGCCTTTGTCCAGGCCGCGGCGCAGGATCATGGGATTCGCGCCTGCCGCCAGGTTCTTCAAGCCCTCGGTAATGATGGCCTGCGCCAGCACGGTGGCTGTCGTCGTACCATCACCGGCGACGTCGTTGGTCTTCGTCGCCACTTCCTTGAGCAACTGCGCGCCCATGTTCTCGAAGGGATCGGGCAGTTCGATCTCGCGCGCGATGGTCACACCGTCATTGGTGACGGTCGGCGCGCCATATTTCTTGTCCAGCACAACGTTGCGGCCTTTGGGGCCTAGCGTCACCTTGACGGCTTCCGCCAGCGCGTCCATGCCACGCTTGAGCGAATGACGCGCATCATCTTCAAATTGTAGTCTCTTTGCCACGAAATGCACTCCTCATTTACAGGTTATAGGTTTTCGATGTGATAGCGTAATACCCACAAGAACAGATCGCTGTGGGCCTGACACCCACAAGGGGTGTCACTACATTTTCCAGAAACGTTGGGTTATTCGATAATACCCATTACGTCGCTTTCGCGCAGGATCAAATACTCCTCGTCGCCGACTTTGACTTCGGTTCCTGCGTATTTGGCGAACAGGACTTTGAGCCCAACCTCAACTTCTAAGGTGGTACGTTTGCCATTGTCAAGCACTTTGCCGGGGCCGACGGCCAGCACTTCGCCCTCCTGGGGCTTCTCTTTGGCCGTATCCGGCAGCACGATGCCGCTTTTCGTCACCGTCTCACGGGCCAACGCCTTGACCAGGATGCGGTCGCCAAGCGGTCGAATCTTGACGCTCACGTTTGTCATCATAGCAATCCTCCCAATGTTGTTTGGTGTGTTATAGATACTTTTGGAGAGAAGACGAATGGTGCTTCGCCTTCCATTTAGCACTCTTCCTACGAGAGTGCGAACCTCCATTATAATACACCATCAGGGGCGCGGTTGCAAGAGGGAATTTTCTTTTTTCTTTAAGCGATTGTCAGTGTCAATTCCAGAAAATCCGCTGTTGGTTTGCTTGGATTGTTAGCGCCGCGCGTGACGTAGACGTGGCCCGCGCCGTCGCACGCCGCCGTGCCGAGCAGCGCGCCGCCGCCGGGAACGGGCGCGAGCGGCTGCCAGCGCAGCGTGTGCGGATCGAGCAGCCAGACCTGGCCGAGGGACGTGTTGCTGGAGGCATTGTAGCCGCCCACAATCACCAGTTGCCGCGCATTATTCATGCAACTGGCTGCGCCGCCCAGGGGAGCGGGCGCGGTCGCCTGCATTGTTGACCAGCTATTCTGAGCGATGTCGTAGCGATAGATGGCCCGCGAGGGCAGGCGCAGCCCGGCATCGGTCGCGCCGCCGAGCATGAGAATGCCGCCCGCGCCGTCGGGCGCGAGGATGACGTTTCCCAGGGCGGCAGGCAGCGGAGCCAGCATGTGCCACTGTCCGCTCGCGATATCGTAGCGATACCACCCGGTTCCCGCCTGCGCGCCTGCGTCTCCCGCTTTCATATAGCCTTGTGTGAGGTACAGGTGTCCCTGCTGGTCGGCCAGCATGGTCGCGCCGTAGCCCAGCGCGACCTGCGGCGGCGGCACGATCTTTTGCAGCGTGTTCGCGCCCGGCTGATAGATATAGAGAAGCGAGTTCACGCTTAGGGATTGCGGCGAATACCCTGCCGTGAAAAAGAGATCGTTCTGCTTGTCCAGCGCGGAGGTGTTGTTGCCCATGCCAGGGAACGCGCTGTCCGCCATCTCCCAGTGCGCGGCGGCAATATCGTAGCGATAGAGTCCCTGGTCATAGAGCGGCGTTTCTTTCAGTCCGCGAAAGCCACCACTCGCGTAGATATACGAGTGATCTTGCACGGTCACGTAGAGGGCTGTGTTATCGGCTTCGGGCGATGGCAGCGATGGCAGCGTTTGCCATGAACTCTGTAACTGCGGTGTGGGTGCGAAGGTCGGACTGGCGGCGTGCGTCAGTGAGGGCGTGCGCGTTGCTGCGCGCGACGACGTGGCGGGGGGGGATAGCAGCCCAACGAGGCGGAAGGAGCCGCCGATCAGCAGGGCGATCAGCGCCAATACAATAAACGTGCGCACGATGCGGCGCGGCGTGTGTAGCGAGCGCGGGACGAAGGGTAAGTTTTCCTGATCGTCAAAGTCGTTATAGTCGTTCTCGCCTCCTGACGTCTCTTTATTGTCATCGTCATCGTCATTGTCATCGTCATCGCCATTGACGTTTATGGCTGGCAGCGATGGCGATGACAGGCCCATCGACGAGCGGTGTTCGAGGCTCAGGTCGATAGAGTCAAGATGCGTCTCGGCGCGGGACTGTTCCTCGCGTTCGGCGCGAGCATCTTGCAGCGCCTCGCGAATCTGCTCGCGCTGCTCGCGATAGGCGGCGGGCGAGGCGAGCAGGCGCGTCTTTTCCTCGACAGGGGCTGCCAGCGTGCGCAGCGACGACCAGCCAGACGCGCCCTTGACTCCTGCCTTCATGACGCTCTCCTGGTAGGCGCGGCGCTCTTCAACGCTATAGGCCCGTTCCAGGGCCAGGTAGAGGGTATGCGCCGATTGGAAGCGATACATCGGCTCGGAGCGCGTCGCCACTGTCACCAGTCCGCTCAACACGGAAGAGATGGCTGGGTCGAGGTAGTGCAGCGATTCGAGGGGCTTGCCCGCCCCGGCTGGCCGCATGCCGCTCAACATCTCGTGCAGGATCACGCCGAGGCTGTACAGATCGGAGCGGCCATCGGTCTGGCTGCCGCCCTGGTACTGCTCCGGAGGCGCGTAGCCGGGCGAGCCAAATTCCATCGTGTCGTTCGTCTGCCCCGGCTTGAAGTAGCGCGCGATGCCAAAATCGACGAGCATAACGCGCCCATCCGGCGAGAGGATCACATTGGATGGCTTGACGTCGCGGAAGACGACCGGCGGCGCCTGCTTGTGCAGGTATTCCAGCACGTCGCAGATCTGTATGCAGTAGTTCAACGCCTCAAGTGGGAGCAGCGGCGCGTTTTGCAGTATATAGGCGTTGAGCGTGGGGCCGGGGATGTAGTCCATCACCAGGTACCAATGGCCGTCTTCGATGAAATAGCCGTAGAGTGCAGGTATAGCGGGATGATCCAGGCGCGCCAGCAGCAGCGCCTCGCGGATAAAACGGTCGGTATTGACGCCGCCGCTGAGGGGAAAATCCTGTTCGTTGAAGATATGTGTGTTGGAGCGATGCAAGAACGATTCATGATGCAGGATGTGGTCCAGCGCGGCGCTCACGGCCTCCGGGATGGGCTGATCGATGCGCCCCTGCTTGAGGGCAAAGGGAATGTGCAGCGTACCATGGGTGGCGAGAAAGACCTGCGCCATGCCGCCCTGGCCCAATACTGCCTCGATCCGATACTCGCCGTTATGCAGCCCCTGCCCGATATTCAGTTCCGGGCGCGGCGTGCGCGCTTTCTGGCTCGTTTCTGGCGTTCCCGACATCATAACTTCCCTTTCCACACAATACCCACTACTATTCATGGTACTCAGGAACGATATTTCGTCAACAAGCGAGGGGCGATTTACTCTGCCGTCGTCGAAACCTTTTTCCCCGCGCCTTTGAAGCCGTATTTCTTGATCGTGTTGCGCAGCCAGCCGACGGTGGGGCCGTCGTCAATCTTTTTGCTGGTCTCGACGAGAAACGGGGCCGTTGGCGGTTTGGGCGGCAGGTCATTGGCCGCGCGCAACTGGGCCAGTTCATTATAATGCTGGAAGGCCCAGTACAGGTTGACGCGGCAGCCCTGGCAATTCTTGGCGTCGTCCGCGTTGGGCGTGCCGCACTGCGGGCATTCGGTCATGCTTTCACCTCCGTGGGTGATGGCGCGGTTTCCTCTTTGCCATACATGCGCGCTTCGTCGGCGGCATTGATGACGGGCAGGGCGCGCAGTTTCTTCGATCTGCCGCGCTCTCCGGACATGATGGCCGTCTTCGCCGCGCTCTGCGCCACTTCGAGACTGACGCTGGCGAGTGTCGGCACGTGACAGAGCATGTTGGTGTAAGAGGCGTTCGCCAGGGGACAGTAGCACTCGCCGGCCTTGATGCTGCGGCGCAGTTCGCCCGCCTTCGCCGTGCGCCAGACTGTGCCGAAGTCGTAGCTGTAGTCGCGCAGGTTGCCCACCGACTCGGCGCGAATGCAGCACGTCCACACGTCGCCGTTAGGAGCGATCTGCGCCGAAGAGATGCCGGCCATGCAGGGGATGATCTGCCGCTTCTCCACCAGCGTGCGCTTCACCAGGTCATAGTAACGGTCGCGGAACGCCTGGGTGATGCGCGTGACGCCTGTAAATTCGGACTGGCGGATGTCCTGTTGCAGCCGTTCAATGACGGGCGTGTATTTCTCGATGGGCGGCGTGATGCCCATGCCCACCGTGTCCAGCTCGACGCGCTCCTCGGCGATCTCGGTAATAAACGAGTCCGGCTGCAGTTCGCCGTGGACAAAGTTGTAGATGTTGTCGAACTCGTCGATGTTGAAGTTGGAGATGACCGTATGCACGCCGAGCGTGAAGTTCTTGTAGCGGCCCTTTAACGCCTTGAGACCGGCATAGGTGCGCATAGCCCGTTCAAAGTTGCCCTTGACGCCGCGCACCTGGTCATGTTTCTCGCCCACGCCGTCCAACGAGAGGTTGATGATCACCTCCGACGTGGGGGCCGCTTGCAGCACGCGCTCGATGCGCGCGGGGATGATCTTGTCCTGAATGCCGTTGGTGGGGATGTTGATGATGCCGGGGCGGCAATAGCGGTAGGCCAGTTCCACCATCTCCGGCAAATCTTTGCGCAGCGTCGGCTCGCCGCCGCTAAAGGTGAACCAGTAGGCGGCATGGCCTATTGAGGCAAACGTTTTCTCGTATTCTTCCAGCGTAAAATCATCGTTCGGTCGCTGCCAGACATTGCAGGTTTTGCAGCGCGAATTGCAGCGATAGCTGACGCTGATCGTCAAATTCATGGGCAAAACCAGCGGCTTGCCCAGTATATACGAGGCTTGCGACCGCGCCATTTTTGGCAGTACTTCTAACATTGACATTGGTTGCTCTTTCGTTTGGTCATACCTATATATACTCTATTTTCGGCTTTTTTCCCATCATCCTGTACAACGATTCTCGTGAATACGCGCAACGGAAAAAGTGCGGGCAAAGTACTATTAGCTTCTATTAGCTTCGGCCTGCTATTTGCCGAAATAGGCCAGCGTGCCATACGCGTTGACGAAAATCCCGAACAGTAGAAGGGCCAGCAGCACGGAATTGGGTACGTACTCCAGGATGAACATGAGTACGAGGAAGAGTATGGGTATGACGTCAAAGAAGTAGCGGCTGCCGAACTGCACCCACCCGGTGGCGAAATAGAGCATGAGGAAAATGACGCACAGGGCGACGATCGCGGCGACCGCGCCCAAAAAGATCAGCCGTTTCTTATCGGCGTAGCTGCGGCAATAGAATAGCACAGGCAGCAGCAACAGCGCCGGATAGACGGAAAAGACGCTGTTGCCCTCGGTATCTATCACCACCGGCCTGTGGGTAGGCTGGAAATGCACAATATTCAGGAAGTAATAATAGATATTATGCCAGACATAAGAGAGCGAGAGGTAATGGCCGCTATTGAGGGCGGCGTCATACCTGTGAGCGCCCTGCTGGTAGGTTTGCCCTACATCCAGGAAGTTGCCGAACCTGAGATAGTTGTAAATGCAGCCCAGGCCGCCGAAAGCGAGCGTCAAAATGCCGAACGACCAGAACAATTTCACCGGCACTTTCCGGTCTGACAGCCGGTAATGCACGATCACGTAGAGGTAGAGTATGCCGTTGAATAGCAGACTGTACCTGGACAGAAAGGCGAGCCAGAAAAACACCGTGGCGAGGATAAATAGGGAATGCTTCTCGCTGTTGAGGAACATGAAATAGCAGAGGTAAAACAGCAGCAGGTACGTAGTGGCGAAGATCTGGCTGGTAAACCAGATATTGCCGTGCAGCGAAAGAACGAAGTTCGGCGATGCCAGGCCGAAGCTGAACAGCAGGAACGCATCCGCCATCAGCGAAAGGGAGATGTTGAAATACCTTTTGAACTCCTGCATGACGAAATAAAAGATAATGACGTTGCTCGCACCGCCGATCAGCGTGTAGAGGATATCGCTGGCTTGCAGGTGAGAGACCAGGTAGAACGGCAGGACAAATATGACGGGAGCCGGCCCCCAATACAGGTACCACTTGTTCTGGTGGAGCGAAAGATCGTAGTGGGACGGCGGATTGATGTTAACGCGCTCATGAAGGAACGAATCAAGAAGGTATGTGTAGTAATTGTGGTCGGTTGCCGCAAAGATATTGCCGCTAATACGTACGGCAAAGTAGACGTAGATAGCGCACACGGTCAGGCATAACAGCAGTCCTACGATATATTTATTTCTCTTGAGAAAAGCTTCTGTACTGCTAAGTCTCACACTCATGGAACTCATCGTTCTTTTCCTCTCAATGGTGCATAAATCCGTAGGGGCAGCGGCTTGTCCCTGCCCATTCTCGCCAGGGACGCGGGCAGGGACAAGCCGCGCCCCTACGGGTTTTATGCTCCCGCCAGGACATCCGCGCCATAACCATAGACAATTTTTTTCGCATTATAGCAGATATTCTCATTCTCGCCTATCAGGTATGACCATTTTCTTTCTTCCGCCTCCCTGCTTTACGGCCTCGTGTGACTATTGTATGATGTCGGTGGAGCAGACATGGTACGAGATAAGGGCATTTCCGCTTTTCCCCTGGCGCAAAGAATAAGGTATAGGAGAAGCCTGGCGAGGCATATCGCAGAGAATTGAGAGTAAAACACGATGATCGATGTGGATGAACCGGCGCTGCGCGAGCATTTGCGGCGGCGCACACCCGAAGGTCGCTACGAGATTAGCGAGATCGATCTTATCTTGAGCATTCGGCAGCAGCGCGCGACGGGCAGCACGGAGCGCGTGCAACTGCTGTGCGAAGCTCTGGTGGAACGCTGCGCCCCGGAGTTCCAGCGCCGTTCGCTCGGCCTGAGCCACCGGCCAGACCTGCGCGAAGAAGCCATCGCCGGTATGGTTGAACACCTGCTGCGCGAGGCGCTGAACCCGTCCGAGATATTTATGACGCAGAACTTTATTCACTACCTGCGCTGCCTGTGCGCCGACGAGTTCAATCGCGTGCTGCGCCAGGAGGGGCTGTACTACCGGCGCGACGACGAGGGACGGCCCGCCGGGAAGCCGCAGCACGTGCCACGCGCGTTGATCGACTCGCTGCGGCCCGCGCCCGCCGACGACGAGGGAGCGGCGCTGCCCGCCGACGTGGCCGATCCGCAGGATCAGTACGAGACGCTGCACGCCGAAGCCGAGGCTCAGCGCATCCTCCGCTATTTGACCGATCCCCTGGATCGCCTGATCATGGTCTTGCGCTCTATCGAAGCCATGAAATGGGACGACATCGCCGTCATTTGCCAGCGCACCGAACGCACTGTGCGCTTGCGCTACGAGAAAGCACGCGCCAACCTGCGCGATTGCATCGAGCGCGAACGGCGAGGGGAATGATAAACGTATACCGGACGAGGTATTGAAATGGATAGACAAACATTGCAACAACTGAAAATAGCGTGGATCGCCGCGAAAGAAGCAGGAGACATCCAGGCCCAGGTTGCCCTTCTGCGCGATCACCCGGAGGACCAGGACGCCCTCGTCACCTTCATCGCGGCCTACCATGCCACGGAGATAGATGGTTCTGCGGCGGAGAGTGAAGCGCTGCTGTCTCTGACGCAGCGCGCCATGCAGACGGCAATGGAGCGCGTCTTCACGCCGCAAGTGGCCGCCGCCAACCTGCACGATTTGCGCGTGCAGTGCGGCTTTACGCTGGTCAGCGCGGCCAGGGGGCTGCGACTCGGCACCGACGTGTGGAAGAAGTTCGAGTTCGGGGCTATTGAACTGGCGAGCCTCACGGAGAAGCAACTGGATCGCCTGGCCCGTTTTTTCCAGGTGAGCGCGGCCCAGTTCGGTACGCTGCTGACCAATAGCCGGCCTGCCCCGAGTGTGAACCGCCGCCAGACGGCCAGCGCCGCGCGCCAGGAACAGCAGTCCTCGCCGAAGCAGAGCTTTGCCGAGGCTGTCAAGAAAAGCACGATGACGAAGGAAGAGAAGCGCGTGTGGATGGATGAATAAAAACTACCGGCGCGCCGGTAGTTTTTATTCATCCATCCACACGCGCTTCCAAAGAGAAGGCATAGGGCAACAGCTCTGCCGCCGAGAATGCCTGTGCTATGCCGTCGATGTAGATGACGGCCCTGGGGGCGAGGTCGGCCAGCCATTGGCGGCACGCGCCGCAAGGGGTACGCTCGCCGGGAGGGGCGTCCGGCGCGGCATCGATACAGGCCACGGCCACCGCGCTGATCGGCCCGGCCCCGTCGCTGACAGCCGCCGCCAGCGCCGCGCGCTCCGCGCACAGCGTCAGGCCGTAGCTCGAAATCTCGATATTGACGCCGGTGTAGCGTTTGCCGCCGGCCACCACCACCGCTCCCACGTGAAAATGCGAGTACGGACAGTGGGCGCGCAGCGCCGCTGCGCGGGCCAGCGCCAGCAATTCGTCGCGTTCCATACATTCCTCCTGCTTCGTAGCTCAACTTTTTCAGGTTTGCGCCGATGAATCATGAATATGACGATATTGATGACTTGTCATAGCCCAAATTGTATCATGATGTTACCACCTGACATCCATCCCGTTACAAGCTATGGAACTAATCTCATCATAACATTCGAGGCCGCTTACAGAAACGTGCCAGAAAGCCCCGTCTTGCGAAGCGGGAGATAAATGGCACACCTGCTAGACACTGCTGGTAGTCTATGGTAGACTGTCGGCAGAGGAAAGCGAGATGTCCAACTTGCTGAGTCTCACGGACTCGCACAAACACCCGACAGTCGTAGGGCTGGCCCGCGTGGTCACAGCGCGGGTGCCACAGGAGCTTTCCGGCTCGGCCTGTGGACGGGCTGCCTGAGACAGCCCCAACTGCAAAGCGCTGATCCCAAAGGCGAAAATAGCCGCAGGGGAGCCGAGCAGAACCCCCCGTCGTTTATGCGGGGGAGTTCTCAGTTGCAGAATACGTGTTTGTATTGTAACGCAGGTCGGAGGAGAGTATCAATAGTGAAGATCATGGTAGCGGACGATGACCGTGATATGGTAGATATGCTGAGCTACTGGCTGAAAGGACGCGGCTACGACGTGGTTCGCGCGTTTGACGGCGAACAGGCAATCAAGCGCTGGCGCGAAACGCTGCCCGATCTTGTGATCCTGGACGTTCAGATGCCGAAACTTGACGGCTTTGAGGTTTGCCGCCAGATGCGCAACGAAACCAACTCGATGGTTTTGATCCTCACTGCTCACGATCGCGAGGATGATGAAATTCGCGGCCTGGAGCTGGGCGCGGACGATTACCTGCGCAAGCCGTTTAGTCCCCGGCAACTGCTGGCGCGAATCAAAGCCATCATGCGGCGCTCGGCGAGCACGCGCGGTGTCTCGAATACCTCAGCCGTGACGGTCGGCCCCATTTCCCTGGACGCCATGCGCCACGAGGTGGTGCGCGACGAGACGAAAACTCGCCTGACGCCAACAGAAAGCCGCCTGCTCCACCTGCTCATGACCCATACCGGCCAGGTGCTGACCACGGATATGATTATTGAGCGCGTCTGGGGCTATGACGAAACTGGCGACTCTGGCCTTGTGAAGACGCACATTCGTCACCTGCGCCAGAAAGTCGAGCCAGACCCGAATAGCCCGCAGTATATTATGACTGTGCCGGGCGTTGGCTATACATTCACCGCGCCTGTAGATGACGAGTGAATTGTCGCTCGATCATCGACACATCGACATCTTACGGCATATCTGGCGCTCACCTTGAGCGCCAGATATGCGTTTTATTCTCTTCTTAACCAGGCTTCCTATATCTCAACCGCAAATCAACGGACTCTTCATCTCATTACCATCCCCATCGCGTATAATTCTGCCAAGAAAGACGCAACAATGGGGATAATGATAAAATGATGTACGCTCCACAAAAAACAACAATAAAGTATACTGTCGCGCAGACGCTCATGCACGGCGATGCCGGAGAGTCCGCGCGTTGTAATTGCCGCCTGCCTGCTTTGCTGGCGGCTTCTCCTGGCACAGGTGGCCAGGCATTGGCGTTCGACCTGGAACAAACAACGCCAATTTCTCCCGAACTCTTTAACCACCTCGGCAAGCGGCTGAATATGCTCTTCCCGCGCTCGACTCCCTTTAGCCTTGTGCTGCTGCACATTGCGCAGGTCGAGCCAGCAGCGATTTCTACTGCGGGCCAACCGCAGTATTACCATGCTCCGCCCGCCTTGCTGGAAGAGGTGATGGCGCAGATTCGCCGCTCAATCAGAAGAAATGATTATATTCTCACTCACGAATGTATAGGGGCGGCGCTGCTTTTCCCAGGCGTCGATGAGCGAGGCATCTACGGCATTGTTGAGCGCGTCTATCACAATATCAGCAGCATCCCGCGCGAGCGTTTCTCGTTCCCCGCAAAGCGCGAGACGGTGATTGTCATGGGCGTTGGCTCCTACCCGGTGCCTGCGCCATCGGTTGAACGTTTACTGTACGCCGCCGGGAACACGGCCTATCGTCTGGCGCTGCCTTCTTCCTCGTTTGCCGACACGTGGCATGTGGGGCGAGATCAGGACGAGGAAACCATTCTCTGGGAGGAAGACGAGCGCGATACTGGAGATCATCTCCCGGCCATGTTCGCCATCGAGGGAGTCTACACACGGCTGCCGCTGTCGCGCTGCGCGCCTTTTATGCAGTTGCCGCGACAGATTCCTGTTCGCCTCAAACAGTTGCTCCCTTATGACGTCGCGCGCTCGTTGCAGTGCATACCCGTGGGGCGCAACCATCATAGCCTGACCGTGGCAATGGCGAATCCCCAGAACGTAGCGTGCATTGACACGCTGCAAGATGTCACCGGCCTCACGGTCTTCCCGGTGTCGTGCGATGTTGCCGCGCTGGAGAACCTGCTCGCCCAGGCATGGTAGCAGGTATTTGGTGATAATTGTGTAACCATGCTAGCGGTAAACTTAACCGGATCACAACTGAACCTCAACATAAAAGTGGATCACTATAAGTTACGATAACATGCGATGGGACAATCAACCGTATCATCCGCTACAATCCAGTCGTTTTCCAGAGTATTCTCTTTTCGAGGGGGCAAGATAATGTTACAACTAACTCACGATGACATGCTTTTGACGTTCAAAGAGGCAATGGGCTACCTGCGAGTGAGCCGCTCAACTCTCTACCGCCTGATGTGGTCCGGGCAACTCACAGGACACAAAGTCGGCAGTACATGGCGTTTCTATCGCGAAGATTTGCGTGCCTGCGTTGGCCGTCCAGCGTCTGCGGAGCCTCAGCCGCTCAGCCTGCACTAATTGTTTGTTGCATTTCTTATATTTCTATTTATCTCTGGTTGCACAGAGTCCTATTTTACCTTTGGGAGCCTGCATAGGCTCCCCTTATTTTTTTATAACTGGTCATAACCGGTAATCTTCCAGGCGCTTCCTTCCTGGCTCACGCTGATCCGCGCTGAATAGCTCTTATGGGCGCGCGTCACTGCCACCACGTAGCTGAAATGCGACAGGTCTGGCGCGTTCTGGCTGATGCCAAAGGAGGGAGATTGCGGCTGATATGACTGGATTATCCCATCCTCTTGATCGGCCTGCCTGGCCTGTTGGGTAAACTGCGTCAGCGTCACGTTGGGCATGTTGAGATCGCTGTAAGCTGCCTGGTAGTTCTGGCTCTGGAGATTGCTATAAAAGTCGTCGACCACCTGGAGCGAACCGGAGGTGCTTTGATACGCGGCGTTGAAAATCGTATACGCTCCCCAGCCGAGCAGGCCGCAGCCCACCAGCCCAACACTCAGTACCGCGACGACGATCCAGATCCATAGGCGCGAGCGTTTTGGGCCTCCAGTTCTCGAGGGCGGCCCGGACGGCGGGTATGCTGGTCGTGGAGGCGGGTAGTCTGGTAGAGCAGGCCGCGCGCTGCCCATAGTGGAGACAGGCGATGCAGGGATGGGTTGCTCAACGAAAGTGGTCATGTTCTGGTAGTACGAAGGTGGCGGTGGATAGATCAGCCCCTGGCGAACGGCCTGTTCCAGCGCTTGCTGATCAAGCGGCGGCGCTTCCTCCGGCACGCCCGCTACTGGCGCGATCCCAGGCTGGAGTGACTCCTGGGAAGCTTCCAGTTGCGGCGCGAACTCGTAAAGCGGCGGCGTTTCCTCCTCAAGCGTCTCCTCGCTTGACCCGGTAGGCGTTGCTTGCGGTAGTGGTTGTTGCTCCGAAGATTGCATCGAAATCTCCTTCATAATTTCAACTCAGGCCAGAATCATAGATATTATCTTCTTTGCGCAAAGTATAGCCATTTTGGGCCGGAAACGCAAGCGAAACCACGGCAGAAGTAGAGATCCAAAGTTCAGGGTCTGTGAATTATTGCTGGGAGGACGGGACTTCTCAAATGAGATAAGATAGAGAGAATCAAAACTCAGCTTATCCAAAGGAGAAGTCTCAGATGTATTGTATAGCAGAGAAAGTAGTCCTTCC
>Ga0207416_1000844_pt1 | contig 46843 bp, 45 predicted proteins | sample PaiPotPPM11metaG_FD_184107 | JGI IMG/M metagenome (GOLD analysis project Ga0207416, IMG submission 184107) | Iron sulfur acid spring bacterial and archeal communities from Banff, Canada, to study Microbial Dark Matter (Phase II) - Paint Pots PPM... ...
GCAGCTGCAGCAGCTCCTGAGCGGCTCCGCCACCCGGCTGGTCGGGCCGAGCAGCCTCGGCGTGGTGAACCTGCGCAACGGCATGGTGCTCACCGCCAATGCGGTCTTCGGCGAGCCCGACCCCCTGGTCGGCGACATCCTGGTGGTGTCACAGTCCGGCAGCATGATCGGCGCCCTGGTGTCGCGGGGGAAGGCGCTCGGCATCGGGTTCGCGGCGCTGGTCTCGGTCGGCAGCGAGGTCGACCTGAGCGTTGCCGATATCGCCGCGGCCACCCTCGACGATCCCGGCATCCGCGGGTACGCGCTGTTCCTCGAGTCGCTCAGCGACGCGCCCGGGCTGCGCCGGTTCGCCGCCGCGGCGGCGGCGGCCGGCCGGCCAGTGGTCGCCTACAAGCTCGGCCGGTCATCGGCCGGGGCCGAGCTGGCCCGCTCGCACACCGGCGCCCTGGCGGGCGAGGAAGAGGTCAGCGCGGCGTTCCTGTCCGACTGCGGCATCGCCCGCGTGCACACCCTGGACGCGCTGATGGAGGCGACCGCCCTGGCCCGCCGGGTGCGGCCGGCGACCTTGCGCCGCGCGCCCCGGGTGGGCGTAGTCACCAGCACCGGCGGTGGCGCCGCGATGGTGGTCGACCAGCTCGGCGTGCGCAGCATCGACGTGGTGCAGCCGACCGCGCAGACCTTCGCCAGGCTGGCCGAGCGGGGCGCGCCCGCCAACACCGCCCGGATCGTCGACCTGACCCTGAACGGCGCCCGCTACGAGGTGATGCGCCCGGCCCTGGACACGCTGATCGAGGCACGCGAGCACGACGTGCTCGTGGTCGTGCTCGGCTCGTCGGCCCGGCTGGAGCCGGAGACCGCGGCGCGGCCGATCATCGAGATCGCGGGCCAGGGCCTGCCGGTCGCCGTGTTCCTCGCCCCGCACGCCCCGGAGGCGGCTGCCCTGCTGACCGCGGCCCGCGTCCCGGTCTTCCGCACTCCGGAATCGTGCGCCGACGCCATCGCCGCCATCTTCTCCCGGCGCTCTCGCGACCTGGCGCCGGCCGGGCCCGGGCGGCAAGCGGGGCCCGGCCCGGCGCCGGCCGCCCCGCCCGCGCCGGCCGCGACCGACCAGGCGGGCGACGAGAACACCGCGTACCAGGTGCTCGACTCGATCGGGGTGCCCCGGGCCGCGACCGTCGTCCTCGACGGCGACGAGGTGACCGGCCTGCCGTTCGACTACCCGGTCGTCGCCAAGGTGCTGTCGGCCCAGATCCCGCACAAGACCGACGTCGGCGGCGTGGTGCTCGGCATCGAGGACGCCGCCGGCCTGCGCGCGGCCATGGCCGCCATCCGGGCCAGCGTCGCCCGCCACCGGCCGGACCTGGCACCGCCGCCGATCCTGGTCGAGCCGATGCTGACCGGGCAGGCCGAGGTCCTCGTCGGCTACCGGGTTGACCGCCAGGTGGGCCCGATCGTGCTGGTCGCCGCGGGCGGCGAGCTGGCCGAGATGTTCACCGACCGGAGCCTGCGGCTGGCCCCCGTTGACCTGGCAACCGCCCGCGACATGATCAGCGAGGTGCGGTCGCTTCGCATGCTGGCGGGAGTCCGCGGGCGGCCGCCCGCCGACTCCGAGGCGCTGGCCCAGGCCATCGCAAAGCTCTCAAATCTCGCATTGGCTTCGAAAGTAGTAGAACTGGAGATAAATCCGTTGCTAGTGAGAGGTATCGGGCAGGGAGTTATCGCTGTTGACGCTCTGGTACGGATGCACGGCACCGCTCCAGGAGCGACTCCCGAGGAGGGGGTGTCCTCGTGAGCGAACTCGACCTGATCGAGCGGGTGAACGCGCTGCGTAAGGCGGACGACCGGCTGGTCGCCCAGGGTCGCCTGGTCCGGGCCAAGATGCTGATCGAAGCAGGCGACCAGGCCGCCGTCGTCACCATCGTCGACGGCACCGTGACGGCCATCGCCAACGCGAACGAGCTGGTGATGCCAGCCTGGACGTTCGCCCTGCGGGCGTCGGAAGAGGAATGGGCGCAGTTCTGGGAGCCCGCCCCCCGGCCCGGCCACCATGACCTGTTCGCCCTGCTGCGCCGCAAGCAGCTGCGGATCGAGGGTGACATTCACCCCTTCATGAGCAACCTCTTCTACTTCAAGGCGCTGTTGGCGCTGCCGAGGGTGGTCTGATGAGCATCAGGATCGAACCGGTGACCGCACGCTACCTGCACGTCGACCTGGACGGCCGGGACCACCGGATGTTCGTCGAGGAGGCCGGTAATCCAGGGGGCGTGCCGGTGCTGTGCCTGCACACCGCCGGTGCCGATACCCGCCAGTTCCGCGGTCTGATCAACGACGACGAGGTGCTGCGGACCTGCCGGGTAATCGCCTTCGACCTGCCCTACCACGGCAAGTCCTCACCGCCGGCCGGCTGGCAGGAGGGTGCCTACCGGCTCACCGCGGCCGGCTACGCCTCGACGGTGATGGCGATGATCGGCGCCCTGGAGCTGCACCGGCCGATCGTCATGGGCTGCTCGATCGGCGGGCGGCTGGTCCTGTACCTGGCGGCCGACCACGCCGACCGGATCGGCGGCGTCATCGGGCTGCAGTCCGGCGGGCACGTCGACCCGTACTACGACACCGACTATCTCAACCGGCCCGACGTGCACGGCGGCCTCGCCTGCGCCGGGGTGGTGTCCGGGCTGATCGGCCCGGACTCCCCCGACCAGGACCGCTGGGAGACCCTGTGGCACTACATGCAGGGTGGCCCCGGCGTCTTCAAGGGTGACCTGCACTTCTACAAGGTCGACGGGGACGTCCGCGACCGGCTGGCGGCCGTGGACACCAGCCGGTGCCCGGTCTTCTTGCTTACCGGCGAGTACGACTACTCGTGCAGCCCGGATGACACCCGGCAGGTCGCCGACGCCATTCCCGGCTCGTCGATGACGATCATGACCGGGCTCGGGCACTTCCCGATGAGCGAGGACTACGCCAGCTTCCGCGAGTACCTGCGGCCGACGCTGACGGCGGCGGTCAAGGCCCGCGAGCAGCTCCTGGAGGAGGCGAGGCGCTGATGACGGACCCCATCGCCGACTGGACACCGTCCCGTAACGGCGGCGCGGACGGCTACCCCGGGCTGCGGCTGCTCGTGGGCGGCGAGTGGCGCACCGCGGCCACCGCGACCCCGGTGCTCAACCCGGCCACCGAGGAAGTACTCGGTTACGTGCCGCACGCCACCGAGGCCGACATCGACGACGCGCTCGCGGCCAGCGAGCGCGGCTTCCGTACCTGGCGCCGGATGACTCCGGCCGACCGCGGGGCGGTCATCCACACCGCGGCCCGGCTGCTGCGCGAGCGCCGCGACTACCTGGCGGCGGTCATCACCAGGGAAATGGGCAAGCCGCTGCGCGAGGCACAGGTCGAGATCGACACCGCGACCGGCATCCTCGACTGGAACGCGGAGGAAGGGCGGCGCACCTACGGCCGGCTCATTCCCGGGCCGGAGCAGCGGCAGCAGCTGGTGGTACAGGAACCGATCGGCCCGGTGGCCGCGTTCGCGCCGTGGAACGCGCCCCTCATCACCCCGTCGCGCAAGATCAGCTCCGCCCTGGCGGCCGGCTGCTCGGTGGTGATCAAGCCGGCCGAGGAGACCCCCGCTACCGCGCTGTGCCTGGCCGAGGCCTTCCTCGAGGCCGGCCTGCCGCCCGGTGTACTCGGCGTGCTGTTCGGCAACCCGGCCCAGATCTCCGGGCGGCTGCTCACCTCGCCCGTCATCCGGGCGCTCACCTTCACCGGCTCCACCGGGGTCGGCAAGTCGCTCGCCTCCCTGGCCGCCGCCCACATGGTGCGCCCCGTCATGGAGCTGGGCGGCTACTCCCCCGTCCTGGTCTGCGGCGACGCCGACCCGGAGGCGGTAGCGGCCGCCGCCGCCCGGTCGGCCTACCGGAACGCCGGCCAGGTATGCACCTCGCCGACCCGGTTTTACGTCGAAGCGGGCATCTACGAACGCTTCGTCGACACGCTGACCAGGAAGGTCGCCACGCTGCGGACCGGCAACGGCCTGGCCGACGGCACCGACGTAGGCCCGGTGCGCACCCCGGGCCGGCTGGACGCGATCGAGGCGCTCGTCGACGATGCGGTCAAGCACGGCGCCGAGGTGACCACCGGCGGGCGGCGCGGCCCTGGACCCGGTTACTTCTGGGAGCCGACCGTGCTAACCGGGGTGAACGACGAATGCGAACTGGCCCGGGTCGAGCCATTCGGGCCGATCGCCTGGGTCAGCCCGTTCGACGACCAGGAAGCGGCGATCAGGCAGGCGAACAGCGTTCCATTCGCCCTCGCCGGCTACATCTTCACCCGCGACGCGGCCGCCGTCCGGCGGCTGAGCACCGACCTCGAATGCGGCGCCATCGCGGTGAACCACTGGCAGGTCTCGGGGCCGGAAACCCCGTTCGGCGGACACCGGGACAGCGGATTCGGATCGGAAGGCGGCATCGAGGGCATCGCCGCCTTCCAGCAGGTCAAGTTTGTGAGCGAGCAATGACCGGGATCGAAAGGCGATCGATGATGAGCATGACTTCGAACCGCACGCCCGTCGATGCAGAACGCGGGTACCCGGCCGCGAACTCCGACTACTCAGTCAGCTTCGACAACGTCAGCCTCCGCTTCGCCGGCAACCGCAACCTGACGATCGACAGCGTCCAGTTGAACGTCGAGCGGGGCAAGTTCCTCAGCGTCATCGGCCCCAGCGGCTGCGGCAAGACCACGCTGCTCAACCTGGCCGCGGGGCTGCTGAAGCCGACCACCGGCACGGTGCGCTGCCGCGGCAACGAGGTCAAGGCCATCAACACCGAGGTCGGTTACATCACCCAGGACCCGAACCTGCTGCCCTGGCTGACCGTCGGCGCCAACGTGGGGCTGCCGCTGAAGATGCGCGGCGCCAGCAAGAAGGAGCAGAAGACCGAAACCGCGAAGTGGCTGGAGCGGGTCGGCCTCAGCGGCTGGGAGAACCACTTCCCGCGCCAGTTGTCCGGCGGCATGCGCAAGCGCGCTTCCATCGCCCGGGCGCTGATTTGCGAGCCCGCCCTGGTCCTGATGGACGAGCCGTTCGGCCCGCTCGACGCCATTACCCGGATGAAACTCCAGCAGGACCTGCTGGAGCTTTCTGAATCGGCCGACCGAACCGTCATCTTCGTAACCCACGACCTTTCCGAGGCCATTGCCCTGTCCGACCAGGTGGCCGTGATGGCGGGCGGCCCCGGGAAGATCAAGGGCGTCCTGGACGTCCCCATCGACCGTCCCCGTAACATCCTCGACCTTCCCGAGCTGCCCATCTACACCCAGCTGAGCAAGCAGCTCTGGTCCCTCTTCAACCAAACGGAAACGGCTGAATAGCACGCCCGGCCGAACTACACAAATTCAGGCGACAAGAGAAAAGCCGAGCCTGAATGGGTTTTCTGGTACCCGCGAATAGGTGAATCAGAACCGCGGCAATAACCGCGGAGAGGATCTGACCATTAACAAGTTCAAAAATACCCAAGGGAGAGTGGGATATGGTGAACGTGCGCAGCGTAGCGCGCCGGGCAAGAGGGCGTAAGCCCAGAGCCATCCTGGCGGTCGCGGCCGGCTGCCTGGCGGCGATCGCCGCCGCCGGCTGCAGCAGCTCGAGTTCGAGCAGTGCGGCCAGCACGGGCTCCAGCTCCACCGCGAGCGGCAGTTCGACCGCGCTGACCAGCATTAAGCTCGGCTACCCGCTGCCGAACGTGCAGAGCGTGGCGGTGCAGATCGCGGCGAAGAACGGCATATTCAAGCAGTACGGCCTGAGCGTCACCGCGACCTCGCTCGGCACCGCGAACGTCGTGAACGCCGCGCTGACCAGCGGCTCGGTCGAGTTCTCGCTGACCAGCGCGAGCCAGCTGATCACCTCGGTCTCGCAGGGCGCCGGCATCATCGCCATCTCCGGCTACACCGTCGGGACCCCAGTCGACATCATCTACTCGAACGCGTTCATCAAGTCGCACAACCTGAGCGCCTCCACCCCGACCAAGACGCTGCTCTCCGCGCTTTCCGGCAGCCACGTCGCGGTCTCCAGCCCGGTCATCGAGACCCAGGAGAACACGCTGCTGAAGGCCTACGGCGTGGACCCGAGCTCGGTGAAGACGCTCACCGTCAGCTCCGAGGGCAGCATGGCCACGCTGCTCAACTCGGGCCAGATCGACGCTTTCATCGCCGGCCCGCCGGTACCGCAGGAAGCCGTGGCCCAAGGGTACGGGCAGATCCTCGTCACCTCGGACAACGCCCCCATCTGGAACGCGGGCAACGCCAACCTGGTGCTGGCCGCCAACGCGGCCTACGCGCAGGCCAACCCGGCGCTCACCAAGAAGGTCGTCGAGGCGGTGCACGCGGCGGTGGAGTACGTCATGAGCAACAAGTCAGCGGCCGCGTCGCAGTCGGCCAGCCTGCTCAGCGCGACGCAGGCCGAGGTCGAAGCGAGCCTGCCGCTGGCGGGCTACTCCACCTGCGCGCCGATGAGCACGGACCTGTGGAACAAGACGGTCCAGTTCTCCATCGAGTCCGGGTCACTGAAGTCCGGGGCCTCCGCGGCCGAGGGCACGGTCTGGACGAACAACTACGCAGCGGCCCAGTCGGGCTGCTAACTCATCCGGGCCGCGGGGCCGGACCGACCCCGCGGCCCGCACGGCAGGGCTGAAGGGCAAGTGATGTCTGCTACTGACACGGGAACGAAGGTCTCGATTCCCCGGCGGCTGGGGCCGGGGGCGGTGCCGAAGCAGAAGTACTCGGCGCGCTCTAAGACGGGTGCCATCATCATCGGCGGCCGGATCATCACCGTCATCGTGCTGATCGCGCTGTGGCAGCTGTTCAGCGGCCGGGTCCTGCCGGTGTACGCGATCAGCTCGCCGATGGCGGTCTGGGACAGCTTCTGGAGCACGATCAGCACCGGCGCGGGCTGGGCCAACATCGGCGTTACGGCTAAGGAACTGGCGCTCGGCTTCGTCATCGGCGTCGCCGGGGGCACCGTCTTCGGGCTGCTACTCGGCTACTTCAAGATCGTCGGCGCGATCCTGGAGCCGTTCATCGGGGCGGTCAACGGCATCCCCAAGATCGCCATCGCGCCGGTCTTCGTCCTCATCCTGGGCATCGGCACCTGGACGGACGCGGTGATCGCCGGGACCATGGTCTCGCTGATCCTCTTCTACAACATCTACATCGGCATGCGGACAATCAACACCGAGCTGGTCGACGTGATCCGGCTGATGAAGGCCAGCCGCTGGCACCTGCTGCGCTACGTCTACGCGCCGTCGCTGGTCACGCCCTTCTTCGCGGGCCTGAAGGCGGCCGGGCCGTTCGCGATCCTCGGTGTGATCATCGGCGAGTTCGTCGCGTCGTACGAGGGCGTCGGCCACATCCTGTCGTCGGCGTCGAGCAACCTGAACGCCGCGGCGGTGTACTCGTCGATCGTCGTGCTGGTGCTGATGGGTTTCGTACTCAACGTGATCCTCAGCCAGCTCGACGCCTGGACCAGCCGCAAGCTCGGCATGACGTCGTGACCTCCGGGCCGCCGGCGCCCGCCCGAGTCGAGGCGGGCGTCCAGCTGCACCTGCCGTCCTACCTCGACCGCACCCTGCCCGAGCTGCGCCGGATCGCCGAGACCGCGGCCGGCACCGGCTTCGACCAGGTCTGGCTGACCGACAACCCGGAGTGCCGGAGCACGTTCGTCACGCTGGCGGCGCTGGCGCCGACCGTCCGGGTCAAGCTCGGCACCGCGATCATGGTGCAGTACCTGCGCAGCCCGGTCGAGGCCGCGCGCGGGCTGCTGACCGTGAGCGAGCTGATGGAGGGGCGGGAGCTGTCGGTCGGCCTGGGCGCCGGCAACCCGACCAGCAGCACGTTCATTCGGATGCCGAAGCCGGTCGGGTTCATGCGGGAGACCGCCGGCAGCCTCGGCCGGCTGCTGGCGGGCGAAGAGATCGACCTCGACCGTTACCCGCTGGTCCGGGACTACTTCCAGTTCGCCCCGGGCGCGCGGGTCGAGGTCCCGGTCCGCGGCTCCGGGCCGGTCCGGCTCTACGGCGGCGGCAACGGGCCGCTCGGCCTGGCGCTGGCGGGGGAGCTGATGGGCGGGCTGATCTTCGGCTGGACGACGAAGCTGAACGCCGCCCTCGGCCGGGTCGACAGCCGGCTCGGCATCGCCCGCCAGGCGGCGGCCACCCGCGGCCGGGAGGCAGGCTTCCGCTTGGTCACCGAGCTGAAGATCTCGGTCGCCCGCGACCACGCCGCCGCTCGCCAGTTCGTCCGCGACAACCCGTCGTGCGCGCGCCGCACCCTCGGACTGCGCAAGCGCGGCTACACCGACGGCGAACTCGAGCAGCTCGGCATCGGCCCGGCCGACGTCGACGCGCTGGAGCGCGCCTGGGCGGCCGGCGGCAACTTCGCCGACTTCGGCGCGCTGGTAACGGACGGCATGATCGACGCGTCCTACGTGGCGGGCGACCCCGCCCACTGCGCCGAGCAGGTGAGGGCCTACGTCAAGGGCGTGGTGGCGCCGTCCGGCTTCGGCCAGGTGATCTTCTCCGAGCTTGGGCCAGACCCGGTCGCCGCCGTCGAGCTGATCGCCGAGTCCGTACTTCCCGCGCTGCAGGCGGCCTCAGGCCGTCGCCTCAACGAAAGGGTGATGTGAGTGGACACCAACCTGGCCGGAAGGACCGCCCTGGTCACCGGGGCAGGCAAGAACATCGGCCGGGCGATCGCCCAGGGCCTGGCCGCCTCGGGCGCGAAGGTCGCCGTCGTTTACAGCGGCAACGCCGACGGCGCGGCCGAGACCGTCAGGGCCATAGCCGAGGCTGGAGGTACCGCGCACCCGTTCGGGATCGACTTGACTGACCTGAGCTCGATCGACGCCGGCTACCAGGCGGTCGTGGCCGCCCTCGGCCCGGTTGACATCCTCGTCAACAACGCCGCCGTGCGGCCGCGGCGGAAGCTGGCCGACGTCACCCCCGAGCTGTGGGACACGGTGTTCGCGGTCAACGTACGCGGCCCGTTCTTCCTCACCCAGAAGATCGTCCCGGGCATGGTCGAGCGTCGCTGGGGGCGGATCATCAACCTTGGCGGGCTGCACGGCTACAAGGGCAGCGCCCAGCGCACCCAGGTGCACGCGAGCAAGGCCGCCGTCATCGGGATGACCCGCGGCCTCGCCTTCGAGACGGCCGAGTACGGGGTGACCGCGAACGTGGTGGTGCCGGGCCGGATCGCCGTCCAGCGCGGCGACGCGGCGATGTACGGCGCCCAGGAGGACGCGTCCTACGCCGCCTCGACGGTGCTGATGAAGCGCCAGGGGCGCCCCGAGGACGTCGCCGACATGTGCGTCTTCCTCGCCTCCGACCGGGCCGGCTACATCAGCGGCCAGGAGATCTTCGTCACCGGCGGCACGTTCCCGCTGATCCCGTCGGCCACCTGACCGCCACCGCCACCGCCGCCCGCCGCGCCGCTGACCCATCGCCCTGGCCGAACCGAGAACGGATGCCCGCACTGATGGACGACTCGACCCTCCGCGATTCCCGGCTCACCGAGCAGGTAGCCGCCTACGCCCGCGCGACCCAGTTCGCGAAGCTGCCCGAGGAGGTGGTCGACCGGGCCAAGCGGGTGATCGCCGACGAGGTCGGCTGCATGGTGCTCGGCTCGACGATGCCGGCCGGACAGCGGGTGCGGGCGTTCGCCGCCGCCACCGGCGGTGTCCCGCAGTCGACCGTCATCGGCGGCGGCCTGCGTACCTCGGCCGGCTACGCGGCGCTCGCCAACGGCACGTCCTCGCACTCCGACGAGCTCGACGGGGTGCACGTCAGCCAGAACCACCCGGCGGGCACCTCGGTCGCGGCGGCGCTGGCGGTGAGCGAGGCGCGCTCCCTCGGCGGCCCGGACCTGATCAACGCGGTGGTGCTGTCGTTCGACGTGGGCTGCCGGATCCTGATGGCGATGGGCGGCGGGCACGCGGTGCGGCGCGAGCACCACGCGCACGGCACCCCGCTGCTTGCGCTCGGCGCCGCCGTCGCGGCCGGCCGGCTCCTGGGCCTCGAGCAGCTGCCGATGCAGCACGCGCTGAACCTGGCGGCGCTCAACATCATGGTGCCCGCGTCGTTCTACGACGAGCGCAACCACATGAGCAAGGCGATGAACCAGGGGCAGGCCGCCTACGCCGGCGTCACCGGCGCGCTGCTGGCCGCCCACGGCTTCGAAGCCCACGACCGCGTGCTGGAAACCAGGGACGGCATCGTCGACCTGTGGCGCACCAGCAAGGGCGACATCGCCGCGATCACCGCCGGCCTCGGCGAGGACTACTCGATCATGGAGGCCGGCTTCAAGTACTACTCGGCCGGCTACCCGATTAACTCGCCCATTTACGGCGGGCTTCAGCTGATGAAGGAGAACGACCTGGCGGCGGACGACATCGCCGCGATCCGCGTCGGCCTGACGCCGTCCAGCGCCGAGGTGGTCGACAACCGCGCCATGCCTAGCATCTGCCTCCAGGACATGCTCAGCCTCGCCCTCGTCCTCGGTCGCCTCGGCTACGACGACGCCCACGACGAGGGCAACCTGCGGCGCTCCGACGTCCGGCGGCTGCGCGGCACGATCGAAATCGTCCGCGATGACAGCTTCCCCGCCGACGCCGCCCAGCGACGGGTCTCCTGGGTCGAGATCACCACCGTCGACGGGCGTACCTTCCGCGGACCCGACCGCATCGCCCCGGGACACTGGGAGCTCGGCGGCATGCCATGGGACGACCTCGGCGAAAAATTCACCTCGCTGGTGGCACCGCGGCTGGGCGCCGACGCCAGCGCCCGGATCTTCTCTTTCGTCCGCGAGCTCGAAACCCGCGACGACCTGACCCCGCTAACCGAAGCGGCCAGCGGCTGAGGGGGGTAGCACGATGCCGTCGGTGACCTGGTCTAGGCGCCGTACGGTCGGCGGGCTGGGCGCGCTTCGGGGCTGACGGCGAGCGGGCAGGTGAGGTGGGGCACCGGGGTTTGCATGAGTGCCAGCCGCGGTGCCGGCGGCGCGCGGCGAAGGCCGGTGATGAGCGTGGCGGCGAGCAGCGCAGCACCGGCAAACGCGGCCGCGCAGATCCAGCTGATCTGGGTGAAGCTGGAGTGGAACTGCGCCGGGTCGGCGTAGGCCGCGCCGGTGAGTCCGGTGATGGGTGGCAGCGCGGCGATCCAGAACAGGCCAGCCACGCGCGCCACGGCGTTGTTCACCCCGGAGGCGAGACCGGCCAGGGAGTCGGGGGCAGAGTTCATCGCGCTGGCGGTCAGCGGTGGCAGGAGGGCCGCCAGGCCCAGGCCGAACAGCAAGGCCAGCGGAAACACGACCGTCCAGTAGCTGGCGTGGGAGCCGACGCGCACGGCGAGCAGCGACGCGACCGCGCACATCAGGCAGCCAGCCACCAGCGGCGGGCGGGGGCCGATCCGCTGAGCGAGCCGGCCGCTGGCTCCGGATAGCAGCACTGTCACGAAGGTGACCGGTACCAGTGCCGAGCCCGCTACCACCGGGCTATAGCCGGCGACGATCTCCAAAGCGGGAATGAAGACGAACGCGAAGCCGCCAAGAGCGCCGTTGACGACAAAGGTGACGGCGTTGGCCGCACGGAACTGCGCTGACTGGAAGATCGTCAACGGGAGCATGGGGTGGCTCTGGCGCCGCTCGGTGACCACGAAGGCGGCCGAGGACGCGACGGCGAGCACCGCGGCGGCGACGAACCCCGGCGACCCGGCGCCCCCGCCCGGCAAGACGATGACCGCGTAGGTGATCGACGCCAGCGCGGCGGCGCCGGCCAGCGCGCCGGGCCAGTCGGGTCTTCCGGCCGGCGCTGGGTCCCGGGATTCAGGGACGTGGCGCCATGTGGTCCACGCCGTGACCGCGGCGACCGGCACGTTGATCAGGAAGATCAACCGCCAGCTGCCTGCTTCCAGCAGCCACCCGCCCACGAAGGGCGCGATCGCGGCGGATACCCCGCTGAAGCCGGCCCACGTCCCGATCGCGCGCGTGCGGTCGCCCGGCTGGAAGGTCACCTCGATGATCGCCAGGCTGGCCGGCGTCATCAGCGCACCGCCGATGCCCTGCACCGCCCGCGCGGCGATGAGCCAGCCAATGCCGGGCGCGGCCGCGCACAGCACCGACGCCAGGGTGAACCACCCCAGGCCGATGAGGAAGATCCGCCGACGGCCCCAGCGGTCGCTAAGCGAGCCGGCGAGCAGGATCAGCGCGGCCAGGGTCAGCGTGTAGCTCGTGACGGTCCACTGCAGGGCCTGAAAGCCGGCGTGCAGGTTATGTCCGATCGCTGGTAGCGCGACGGCGACTACCGTGGAGTCGATCCCCGCCACGGACGATCCCAAGATCATCGCCGCGACCACCCAGCGGCCTTGCGCGGAGGCGTAGGCGAGCAATTCGCGCGGGCTGGAGCGGTCAGCCGGGCTCAGCTCACCCGGCTGAGCCCCGGTTCCTTGTGTCACGAGCCGGATCTCCATGTCGGTCCAGGAGCCGGCCCGAGCGGACGGCCTCATACAGTCTTTCGCCGGGCCGGTAAGCAATCGTCACCTGATCTCAGTGATTTGCCAACCGGCCTCGCCCGCAGAGCCCGCCGGTGACGCGGCAGGCCCAGACCGCAATGACGTACCCAACAGCGTTAGCGGTGGAATTCGCTTGATTCGACTCCGTTGATGGTCGCGCCGGCCTGCTGGTAGGAGGGCGCGATGTCCTTGAGGAGCTCGGCCGGGAATTCCAGCTGCGGCCGCGTCTTCTCGTCGAGTTCGGCGAGCTGCCCATCCGGGATGGTGACTTCCAGGGAGGCAAGGTTCGCCTTGAGTTGCTCGACGGTGCGGGCCCCGATGATGGTTGAGGTCACCTCGGGCTGCTGCCGGACCCAGGCCAGCGCGACCGCGGCCATGGATGCGCCCAGTTCATCGCTGAGCTGACGGAGCAGGTCCAGGGCGGCAAAGGTCTCCTCGGTTAGGTGCCGGGCGGCCTGCCAGGTCCGTCCCGAACCTTCGGGGGCGGTGTTCTGGCGGGTGTACTTGCCGGACAGCACGCCGCTGGCCAGCGGGCTCCATACGGTGACGCCGAGGCCGAGTTCCCGTGCGGCGCCGAAGAGCTCGCCTTCCACGGTGCGTCGCAGCAGGGAGTACTCGACCTGGATGGCGGTGACGTGGGCCCAGCCTCGTAGTTCAGCGAGCGTGGCCGCGCGGGCGACGGCCCAGGCGGGGGTGTCGGACAGCCCGATGTAGCGAATCTTCCCGGCCCGGACCAGGTCGTCGAGGGTCGAGATGGTCTCCTCCAGCGGAGTGTGCTGGTCCCAGTTGTGCTGCCAGTACAGGTCGATGTAGTCGGTACCCAGCCGGCGCAGGGAGCCCTCGACTTGCTGCAGGATCGCCTTGCGGCCCGCGCCGCCGCCGTTGGGATCGCCCGGGAACATGCCGGCCGCGAACTTCGTCGCGATTACCAGCCGGTCCCGCAGTCCCGGGTGCTGGTTCAGGTAGGCGCCGATGGTCTCCTCGGACCGGCCGCCGTTGTAGACGTTGGCGGTGTCGATGCTGTTCCCGCCGGCGTCGAGATAGCTGTCGAGAAGCGCAGAGGCAGTCTGGTCGTCGGCCCCCCAGCTGCCGTCGCCGAAGGTCATCGCGCCCAAGGTGATCGGGCTGACCCGCAGGCCGGACCGGCCCAGGGTGCGGAATGAGTTCAGCTTCATCATGGCGTCGCTTCCGTTGTAGTGCCGAGGTCAGCCAGGATCAGGCGCACTGCGGGGGTCAACCTGGCCACGAACGCCGCCCGCGACTCCCCCCGCGCGCTGGACAGGTATCTCGCGCCCTGACCCACGACGTGCAACGCCGCGGCGATCTCCTCTGGCGTCACGCCCAGCCGCTGGCGGTCGGCCTCGGCGGTCGCGGCGGCGACGGCCGCGGCGAGCCGGGCGTCAAACGCGTCGATGGCCGCGTCGACCATGTCCTCGATCTGCACGGAGGGGTTCCGCAGCAGGCCGGAGATATCAGCTGCCAGCATCGACCCGACGTAGCGTCCCAGCCAGGCGTCCAGCGCGCCGACGACCCGCTGGTCCAGCGCGGCGGCCTCCTGGTCCAGACAGCCGAAGGCTTCGGCGAGCGCGGTGTCGAGTTCCTGGCGGACCGCGGCCCGGAACAGCGCTTCCTTGTTGGCGAAGTACAAGTAGAGACCCTGCCGGGAGATGTCCGCCGCTCGTGCCACGTCGTCCATTGAGGTCTTGCCGAACCCATGGCGGGCGAACACCTCCAGGGCTACCGCGAGCACCCGCCTCTGTCGCGTCCAATCGACTCTGGACGATATTGACTTCATGATCCTACTTTACATATTTCGTCAAGTCTGTCAATCAAGTTCAGTTCGCACCGGTGGATCCGAGGCACGCATCACCGTGTCGGAGACGGCCGGTAGGGGCCTTGCCGGTAGCCTGTTGCCGCACATTTTGAATAGCGACGAACGGCGCGGCGCGCCGAGGAGGTCACCGTCCGGTGCCGACACTGAGGGTCGCGGAGTATCCACGACCGGACCACGTCTTGCTTCATCTTTCTGATACTCATCTGATCACTGGCGAAGAGCGTCTGTACGGCGCGGTCGATGCCGACGCCCGATTGCAGCGGCTGCTTGACCGGATCGAGGCGGCCCGCATCGTGCCGTCGGCGCTGGTGTTCACCGGCGACCTCGTAGACGCGGGTGAGCCAGCCGCCTACCGGAAGCTGCGGGGCATGGTCGAGCCATTCGCAGCACGGCTGGGGTGCCAGGTCATGTGGGTCATGGGCAACCACGACGACCGCATGGCGATGCGGCGGCACCTCCTGGACGAGCCTGCCTCCGAGGAGCCCCTGGACCGGGTGTTCCTGGTCAACGGCCTGCGGATCGTGGCGCTAGACACGAGCGTGCCCGGCCAGCATTACGGCGAGGTGACCGAGCCACAGCTGGCGTGGCTTGCCCAGGTGCTCGACGTTCCCGCGCCGTTCGGGACCATTCTCGCCATGCACCACCCGCCGTTGCCTACGGTAGCCGACCTCGCCGTCACGGTCGAACTCGTCGAGCAGCAGCGGCTCGCCAGCGTACTGGCAGGCACGGACGTGCGAGCCATTCTGGCCGGTCACCTGCACTACTCGTCGTTCGGGACCTTCGCTGGCATACCGGTGTCCGTGGCCTCGTCGACCTGCTACACCCAGGATCTTGCGTTTGAACAGAGCGGCACCCGCGGCCATGACGCCGCACATGCGTTCAGCCTGGTGCATGTCTACCCGGAGACGGTGATGCACTCCGTTGTCCCGGTCGACAGCGGCCCGACCGTTGGCGAGGCGGTCACCGCACAGCAGGCGCAGGCGCGGCTGGAACAGGCCGGGATCGTCATCCCCGATGCGCCGCGAGTTCCGCGCCACTTGGCCTCCCCGAGTTGGTCGCACGGGGCGGTCCCCGCTAGTTCCCACGGCGCCGGGTACGGGAAGTAGCTGGCGAGGAAGTCCGATACGGCCCGTGCGCGGTGGGTTTCGTCGACTTCCGGTTCGCTGCCGTCGTTGAGGCAGAAAAAGTCCGCGTCATGCCGGACCGACAGATCCGCGAGCAAGCTCAGCCCGTCGCGGCTGGTCGTGTCGATGTAGCAGGCGCGTGCTGACTCATGGGGTACCGCTCGGCCGGTCAGCAATGCGTAGTAGTGATAGAGCGAGTTGGTAACCGAGATGTCGGTTGCCGACCTGAACCGGCTGGCCTGGGTCGCAGCGAACTCGCGAGGGAACTCGGCCTCCAGTTCGGCGAGGACGCTGCGACGCAGCGCGACTGGTGAGTGCGCCAAGTGGCGAGTGATCAGGTAACCGAACCGCTCGGCCAGCAAGCGGCGGTTGTTGCGGGCGGCGTTTTCGTGACCGCTGCGGCTAGGGTTGACCGTGCCGCCGCCGATCCTGATCGGCGATTCGATGAACCTGCTGACCCCGGCCGGAGTGAAGAACATCGATGCCGCCGCCGGGCGACCGAAGAACATGTCGTCGTTGCAGTAAAGGAAGTGCTCGGCAAGTCCGTCGATGTGGTGCAACTGGCTTTCCACCGCGTGCGAATTGAACGTCGGCAGCGCGGCCGGGTCGGTGAAGTGCTCGGACGCGCGCACGATGGCGATCTTCGGGTGATCGGCGATCAGCCAGCCAGGCAGCCGCGAGTCGGTGGCGATAAAGATCTGCCGCACCCAGGGCGCGTGCTGGTCCACGGAACGCAAGGCGTAGCGCAGTTCGTCGATCTGGCGGATCCGCGCGTCGGCGCCGTCGCCGTCACCCAGCACGGCGCGGGCCAGCCAGTCGGCCCGGCGCGACAAGAACGCTGGATCCGTCCCGTCCACGTAGGAGAACACCACGTCGATGTCGTGGACGACGTCATCGGTATGCGCGTCAAACATCCCGGCCAGCGTGGGCCACCGCCGACCGAAGAGTTCCACCATGACCGGCTCGACGTCGGCCACGTCGAACTGCTCCCTGGTAAGCGCGTTGGCGCGCACGCCGGTCACGCTGTGCGCGCTTATGTTCCAATGCTCTAGCTCCACCCACCGGCTGGGGTCGCCGCTTCGGCCGACGCGCGCAATCCCAGGTGCGGCCAACACCCAGTCGAATCCGTTACCGCGCAGATCGGCCAGCACCCGCATCACGGCGTTGGCCACGGTAGTCCCGGGGCCTGAGTCCGCGATGGCGACAGCTAATCCCCACTTGTGGCGGACCAGCCAGAGCGAGAGCCCCGCCTTAGGCAGCCGGTCGTGGAGTGCTTGCAGGTCAGCTGCCGTGTCTGGGTGGACGGGCGGGACCAGGCGCACGGGGCGCACGGCGACGGTGGTGACCAATTGGGGGAACTCTCTCAATAGAGCGGACAAAATATCGAAACAATGTCCCTATAGACACCATCGTCCGGTTTCATCGTCCCCATTGAGACAGTAACAGAATTTCAGGTTGCCGCAAGATGTCAGATGGCCAACAAAGTAATTAACGCCTGGAGAACGCGTGCATTGATCATCCGGCCGGGGGCCTGGCAGTCAGCTGCTTCCGTTCGGGATAAGAATCTTTACCTTCGTTTACCGAGGACAGCCAGTGCTCCTGGGTAACGAGGCCGCGAGCGGCAGGACTGACGTGGCTAGCGTGCGCCGGTCGGTGACCAGCAGGTGACCCGAGGGCAGCGGCGTCCAGCCGGGCATGGGCCAGCCCGAGCTCGCCACGAGGACGGCGTCGTCGGTGGCCTGGTAGGCCAGGTCGAAGTAGGCGGCGACGGCTTCTGGGCTCTCTCCGTGGCCGAGCTGCCGCAACATGTCGGCGGGGACCATAGAGCGGTTGTGGAACGAGATCGCGTACAGCGCGTCGGGCGCCAGCAAGATCGCGTTCAGGCTGCTGGCCGTGTACCGCTCAGATATCGCGGCCGTCGTGTCGGCGATCGCCGCGACCAGGTCGCCGTCGCGTGCCGCGAGCCGCCACATCAGGTGCAGGAAGTAGCGTTCGCTGTCGGTGCTGCCTGCCAGCTGCCGCTCCCATTCGGGCGGAAGCATCTCGCCGAGCCGTTCCTGCGGGTAGATGGCGCCGTTGTGGGCGAACGCGTAGTCACCGTAGCGGAACGGGTGGGTGTTGACGTCGCTGACGGCCAGGCCGGGCGTGGCCCATCGCAGGTGCACCAGGCCGAGGTCGCCGAGCGGCTGCCAGGCGAGCTTGTCGTATACCGGTTCGCTGCCCGCCCGGGCGGCGGACTTCCATGCCGCGGGCCTGGAGCCCGCGTACCAGCCCATTCCCCAGCCGTCGCCGTGCAGGTCGGACAGGCTGGTGAAGGCGCGGAAGCTTTCCGTGCCCATGAGTTCGGCGACGGACGCGGCGTCGCGGGAGCAGTAGCCAAGCAGACGGCACATGTAGGTTTGCCCTCCTAGAGGAACTTGCCCATACCGCCGCCGACGTCGATGGACGCGCCGGCGATGTAGCTAGCCCGGTCGCTGGCCAGGAACGCGACGAGCCCGGCGACTTCGTCGGACCGCCCGAACCGGCCGAGCGGCACCTCCGCTTTGGCGAGCTGGCCGAAGAACTCGTCGGCCGGCATCTCGGGGGCGCGCTTGTTGTGGATGTTCTGCCATTGAGGAGTCTCGACGAAGCCGATGTTGACACTGTTGACGAGAATTCCTTCGGCGCCCAGCTCGATCGACAGGGCCTTGGACAGGCTGAGGCAGGATGCGCGGTTAACCGACGAGGCCAGGAACGCCGGGTCCGGGTAGCGCGCGTACAGGGCGTTGATGTTGATGACCCGGGGCGCGGCGCTGGCTCGCAGGTGCGGCAGGGCGGCGCGGATGCAGCGGATCTGAGAGAACAGCTTCACCTCGATGTCGTCGTGCCAGTCCTCGTCGGTCAGCGTGGCGAACCGGCCGGGCCGGGCCCCGCCCGCGTTGTTGACCAGGATGTCGAGCCCGCCCAGGGCCGCGGTCGCGGCGGCGACGAAGTCGGTCACCTGAGCGGGGTCGGTCACGTCACTGGGCAGCGCGAGCAGTTGCGGCCCGGGGACCGCTTCGCGCAGTTCGGCGGCGGCCTGCTCCAGTTCGCCGGCGTGCCGGGAGCAGATGGCGACGGCGGCGCCCTCGGCCAGCAGCTCGGCGGCGATCGCCTTGCCCAGCCCCTTGGAACCGCCGGTGACGATGGCCCGGCGGCCGGCCAGTCCCAGCTCCACCTATGCCTCACCCGCCGGGGTGCCGTCGGCCTCCGCCTTGTCGGCACTTGCCGCGCTTTCTGCCGCGCTTTGTGCTGCCTGGGCCTCGGCCAGCTTGAGCAGGCTGCTCCGCGGCGGCGCGAACACGTCGATTTCCAGGCAGTGGGTGTCGGTGGTCCACGCACCGTGCGGAACCCAGGACGGGATGACGGCGACGTCGCCCTTGCGCATCGTGCGCACGTCACCGTCCAGGTCGAAGGTGAACTCCCCCTCGATGACGACGACGATCTGCTCCTCCTCGTGAACGTGGCGGGGGGCAATCGCGCCGGGCTCGAAGCTGACGAAGTTGGTCATGGCCTTCTGGCCGAGCACGGGCCGGAACCCGAGCCCGGGCTGGAACTCCACCGGAGCCAGCGAGTCCACGTTGACGTACCGGCCGGGCCCGGCCGGAGTACCGCCGGGCTCCGTGGTGAAGTGGCTGGCGGCATCGCCAAGCGAACTGCCCTCGTCGGCCGGCGGGTGGTGGGCGGCGTCGCTCATGTGTCCTCCGTGCTGCTTGAAGTTACCGTGGGAGCGGGAATTACAGTGCGTTCTTCACGACGTCCGCGATCCGCCGGATGCCCTCGTCGATAAGGTCGTCGGCGACCCGGCTGTAGGCGAGCCGGATCTGGTTGGCCCCAACTGCCGCGTCTTCCAGGTAGAACGGCCTTCCGGGCACGTAGGCGACCTTCTCGGCCCGGGCAGCGGCCGCCAGCGTCACCGTGTCGACGCCTTCCGGGCAGGTGAGCCACACGTAGAACCCTCCCGCCGGCGTCGTCCACGAAGCGCCGTCGGGCATCTGGGCGGCCAGCGCATCCGTTGTCAGGCGCGCTCGCCGCTCGTACAGCACCCGGGACGCGGCGATCTGACGATCCATGTGACCGCCCCGGCCGTACTCCTCGAGCATCCGCTGGCCAAGCGCGCCGGCGCACTGGTCGGAGTTCTGCTTGGCGATGACGAGCCTACTGATGATCTCCCCCGGGCCCGCGGCCCAGCCCATGCGGAACCCGGGCGAGAAGATCTTGGAGAACGTGCCCGCCTGCAGCACGACATCGGGCGCCAGCGACCACATGCTCGGCTCCGGGGCCGCGCCACTCTTCAGTGGGCCATTCTCCAGGGGGCCGAAACCGAGCTCGCGGTAGGCCACGTCTTCCAGGATCAGGAAGTCGTAGCGGCGGGCCAGGTCAACCAGCGCTTGGCGGCGTTCGGCGCTCATCGACAGGCCAGTGGGGTTCTGGTAGTCGGGGATCGTGTAGACGATCTTCGGCCGCAGCCCTCCGGCCAGCAGGCCGGCGAGCACGTCCACCCGCATCCCGGCGTCGTCGAGTGGCACGCCGCGCACGTCGGCCTCGTAGCCGCGGAATGCCATGAGTCCGCCCAGGTAGGTCGGCGCTTCCACGACGACGACGTCGCCGGGGTCGATGTAGCTCTTGGCGAGCAGCTCCATGCAGTCGATCCCGCCGCTGGTGATCATCAGCTCGCCCGCGCCAGGCGCCCGGCCCTCCTGGGCCGCCAGCCGCCCGGAGACGTAGTCCCGGATGCCGGCCAGGCCCTCGGTAGCCGAGTACTGCAGCGCCACCCCCGGCTCCTCGGCGATCAGGCGGGCGGCGATGTCGGCGAGAACGCTGGTCTGGAACGTCGCCGGCTCGGGGAACCCGCCGGAGAACGTGATGACGTCGCTGGCGCCGGCGAGGGAGAGGATCGCCGTGATCTCCGAGCCGCCGAGCGCATGCGTGCGGCGCGCGAGCCGCTCGTCCCAGCCGCGGAGCCCAGCACCGCGATTCTGGTCGCCTCGGTCAAGGCCCTGCTGCCCCGTCACTGCGGTCATCGGCTGACTCCCCTCCTAGATGGAAGTTGACCCTTGACACTGGATCTTGCAATTGTAAGAATCCTCGTTAATACGCCTTACAATCAGCAACACACCATTGTCGATCATAGCTCATACAAATCGATCCGGCGATAGGCAACCTTCCAAATGACAATCAACCCAGCACCGCTGGCCAAGCTGGCGGAGGTATCACGGCCGCCCAGGCCCGAGGTGGAGGTGGACGACTTCGACCTGGCGCTGCTGCGCGCACTGGCCGCCGACGCCCGGCAGTCGCAGCGCGCCCTCGCCAGGCAGATCGAGATGTCGCCGCCTGCGGTGGCGGACCGGCTCGCCCGGCTCGAGCGCAGCGGGGTGATCCGCGGGTACCGGGCCGACATTGACTGGGCGGCGCTCGGCCTGCCCGTCGTGGTGTACCTCGCGGTGACGGCCGCGGCCGGCATGGACCTGAGCGACATCATCCGCGAGATCCAGGAGCTGCCGGAGGCCGAGACCATGAGCGTCGTCACCGGCAGCCTCGACCTGCTCGTCCGCCTTCGGGTCCGCGACCACACCCACCTGCGTCAGCTGCTGCTGGCCAAGATCTTCCAGATCACGGGGGTGCAGCGCACCGAGACGTTCCTGTCGATCGCCGACATCGACCCCGACAACTTCACCGCCACGTTGCTCGAGGACATGATCCAGCAGCGCGGCGCCTCGTCCCGCACCTGACCGGAGGCTCAACCCAGTGGGCACCACTACCCCCTCGCATGGCATCAACGGCGTTGGCCAGCACGGCTTCATCGCCCGGCACGGCCTGTACAGCGCCGAGCAGGCGGCCGCGGCGGACGAGGTCGCCGCCCGCATCCGCGAGCTCGGCCTGAGCACCGTGCGGCTGATCATCGTCGACCAGCACGGCGTACCGCGCAGCAAGTCGCTCTCCGCCGACGTGGCGATCGCGGCCATGTCGAACGGCCTTGACTTCTCCGGCGCGATCTACAGCCTCGACACCGGCAACCAGGTGTTCGTCCCCGCCTTCGCGGCGGGCGGCGGTTTCGGAATCGACGAGCTGACCGGGTTTCCCGACGTGGTCCTGGTACCGGACCCGGGCACGTTCCGAGTTCTGCCGTGGGCCGACCGGACCGGCTGGATGCTCTGCGACGTCTACTTCTCCAGCGGCGCGCCGATGCCGCTGGACGGCCGCGGCCTGATGCGCCGGGCGCTGTCCGAACTCGGCGACTTCGGCTATGACTTCCTGGCCGGCATCGAGGTCGAGTACTACATCGTCAAGGTTGACTCCGACCGGATCGTGCCGGAGAACGCCGGCTTCACTCCTCCCCCGCCGGCGGTCAGCGTTTTCCAGCGCGGCTACCAGTACCTGTCCGAGGTGCGGCTGGACAGCGTCGCCGGCCCGCTGGAGGCGATCCGCGACGGCCTGAACGCCGTCGGGCTGCCGCCGAGGTCCATGGAGGACGAGTGGGGTCCCGGGCAGATGGAGTTCAGCTTCAGCCCGATCGGCGGGCTCGCCGCGGCCGACGCGGTGGTGCTGTTCCGTTCCGCGGTCAAGCAGATTTGCCAGCGCCGCGGGCTGCTGGCGACGTTCATGTGCCGCCCCGCGCTACCGAACTTCTTCTCCTCGGGCTGGCACCTGCACGAGTCGCTGATCGCGCGCACCAGCGGGCGCAACGCGTTCGCCAGCCAGGATGAGTCGCTGTCGCCCGTGGGGCGCCAGTTCGTCGCCGGGCTACTCGACCACGCGCTGCCGATGACGCTTTTCGCCGCGCCCACCGTCAACGGCTACAAGCGCTACCGGCCGTACTCCTTCGCCCCCGACCGGGTCTGCTGGGCGGTGGAGAACCGCGGCGCGCTCGTGCGGGTCCAAGGGACCGCCGGCGACGAAAACAGTCACGTGGAGAACCGCATCGGCGAACCGGCGGCGAACCCGTACCTCTACATGGCGGCCAACATCGCCGCGGGCCTCGACGGCATTCGCAGAAAGCTGGATCCGCCGGCGCCGGTTGAGGCCGACCCGTACACGGCGGAGGCCCCGATGCTGCCGGCGTCGCTCCGCGAGGCAGTCGGCGCGCTTGTGGAGGACACCTTCTACCGCAAGGCGTTCGGCGACGCCATCGTCGACTACCTGATCCAGATGAAGCGCGCCGAACTCGTCCGCTACGAGTCCGCCATCGCGGCGAATCCGCCGCCGGACGGGCAGGACGTCAGCGACTGGGAGATGCGCGAGTACTTCGAGTTCTACTGAGGACGGCAGATGAACCTCCAGCACATCGTCTTGTTCAGCTTCCCCAGCGCGCTCAGCGCCGAGGACGAGGCCCAGTTGCGCGCGATGGTGGCGTCCTGGCCGCGGGAGATCGGCCTGATGACCAAGTGCCGTCTTGGCACTGACATCACCGGGGCCCGCACCCGCGGGTACTCGCACCTGCTCTATACCGAATTCCCCGACTTCGACGCGATGACCGCCTACCGCGACCATCCAGTGCACCAGGCCTTCCTGGCGTGGCTGAACGAGCGCGACTGCGTCCCGCTTGCCTTCGACTACGTCCTCGACGACCAGACCGTCCTTATGCCCGAATAGCAGCCCGATGCGGCTGAAAGGAACATCCCCATGGCCGAGACCCGTTCCGAACTGGGGGTAGCCACCGGCAGCGAGCTTGCGCGCGGCACGCTGCGGCTACCCGACGCCATCGCGATCTCCGTATCCGTGCTGGCCCCCGGCATGGCGATGCTGCTCAACGTCTCCGGCGTGGCCGCCACCAGCGGCGGCTCCACGCCCCTGGCGTTCCTGCTCGGCGGCATCGCCTGCCTCGCGCTCGCCTTCGTGGTCATCGGGTTCACCCGGCGGATGGCGTCGGCCGGCTATGCCTACACGTACGCCAGCCGCAGCCTCGGCAAAGGGGCCGGCTTCATGGCCGGGTGGCTCTACTTCTTCGGCATGATCTGCTTCGTCCCGATGACCATGTCCGGGGTCGGCTACCTGGCGGCCGACCTGCTCGGCCTCAGCCCCGGCTGGTGGATCGCGTTCTTCTTCATCGGGATGGCGCTGTTCCTGTTCCTGTCGGTCATCAGGATCAGGGTCACGACCCGGGTGCAGCTGTACGTGGGCATCGCCACGGTCGTGATCATCCTGATCGTCGACGCCGTGACGACCGCGAAGGGCGGCAGCCACGGGCAGGCGGCGTCGGCGTTCACCTTCGGGCACTCGCTGCGCGGCGGCTTCAGCGGCGTCTTCTACGGAATCATCCTTGGTGTCACGTCCTACATCGGCTTCGAGACCGCGGCCGACTTCGGTGAGGAGACCTCCAACCCGCGCCGCTACATCCCGATCGCGGTAATCGCGGCCACGGCCTTCGCCGTCATCTTCTACCTGTGGACCACCTACTCGGTCACGATCGGCTACGGCGTCAACAACGGGGCGAAGTTCGCCGCGGACCCCGTCGCCCTGAAGACCACGGCCATCACGTTCGTCGGCTCCTGGCTCGGCACGCTGGTCGAGATCGGCGGCATGCTGTCGGCCTTCATCGTCTGCGTGGCCTGCGCGACCGCCGCGTCGCGGACGCTGTTCGCGATGGGCCGCGAGGGCGTGCTGCCGAAGGCACTCGGCCACACGTCGCCCCGGTTCAAGACGCCGGTGAACGCGACCATCGGCGTGACCGTGGTCGCCACCGTCATGGCGCTGCTGGTCGGGTACCCGTTCTCCGACAGCGCGTTCGGCGAGCCGTTCAGCAACTACTACTTCTGGGCCACGACCGGCACGCTGGTGATCATCGTCGTCTACATGCTGCTGTGCATCGGCGGCATCGTGTTCTTCTACCGCACCCGCGACTCGCGGCGGTGGAATCCGCTGGTCCACGTCCTGGTGCCGCTGATCGGCGCGGTCGTGTTCGGCGCGGCCCTGTACGGGTCGGTGCACCCGACCCCGACGGGCATCCTCGCCTGGACACCGTGGCTGTCGCTGGTCTGGCTGGCCGTCGGCGTGGCGATCCTGCTGTGGCTGCGGGCGCGGCGCCCCGAGGCGGTAGCGCAGATCGGTTCGATCCTCGGCGAGGAAGGCGGCACCGACGCCGAAGTCCTCGACGCCTAGCCGCAAGGCTGGTTAGTTTTCACAATATCTAGCCGCAGAATTGACGGGTAAATTCTGCTTACCGGGTAAATTCCGCGCAAGGGGTAAATAAATTGCTTGCCTCGCGTGATTTTCCTACCCGCTGGAAAAGGCGTTCCCGTTGGACGGAATTTACCTCTTAACAGAAGGCCGGACGAAACGGGCAGAGTGCGGCGGCCGTAACACTGGCCCCGGCCGTGGCCGCCGCCGGCTTCCGCCGGCTCCGCTCGCCGGACCGCTGGGCTGGGAGCAGCCCGCCGGGCCGGGCGGGTCTCCCGTGGCCTAGCGGTAGGAGTGCGGGGCGTAGCGGATGTCTCTGACCTGGTTGCGGTCGTGTCCGTAGAAGAGCTGCGCGCCTTCGCGCTTGGCGGTTTCCCTGAGCTTGAACGCGCTCTCGCGCGCGGTTTCCGGGTCGGCCTGGCCGCCCCAGCTGTCGTGGTCGAAGTTCTCCTGGCAGTACACCGCGTCCCCGCAGATAATCACCGGGCCCGTCTCGGGCAGCCGGAGCAGCACCGACTGGTGGGCTGGGGCATGCCCGGGAGTGAGCAGGATTTCCAGCCCGGAGAACAGGGTGCTCTCGCCGTCAAGCAGCTCGTAGCGCAGGTGCGGCAGGTTCCAGTACTGGTGCGGGAACGACCCGTTGTTGGCCTGCGCGGCCGTGTAGTGCTCCCGCTGGACGAAGAACGTCGCCTTGGTGAGCAGGTCGTTGTTGCCGGCGTGATCGAAGTGCAGGTGGGTGTTCACCACGTAGTCGATGTCCTGCGGGGCGATGTCCAGCTGGGCCAGCCGGAACAGCAGGCTGTCCTCGGGACGCATGGCCGGGGTCAGGAGGTCGGCGAACGGCTGCCCGCGCCAGGTGAGCTCCGGGTCCTTGATGTGGGCGCGGTGCATGCCGGTGTCGACCAGCACCAGACTGTCGTCGTCCAACCGGATGAGGTAGCCGGGAACCGGGATGTGGATCCGCCGACCGTCCTGTACGCCCGGTGCGATCACCTCGTAGTTGCAGCAGCAGTCTCCCAGCGGGAGTACGTACAGTTCCATCGGGCTTCTCCGGGAGCAGGTACTGGAGTCGTGGTTCCTGGATTTTTGCATGGCGGCCGCTGCCCCCGCCGACGAGGTGACGCGATCAGACCAGAACAGCACCGCCGTCGACCGCGACGATCGAGCCGGTGGCGTACGTCTGTTCCATGCAGTAGAGATAGGCGAGCGCGATTTCCTCGACCTCGCCGGTGTGCCCGACCGGCACTGCTTTCGCGATGGCCTGGTACAGCTCGTCGCGCTCGGCCTCGCCCATAGCCGACCACAGGGGGCTTTGGACCACGCCCGGGCGGACGAGGTTGACGCGCACCGGGGCCAGTTCGAGTGCGAGCTCGCGGGTTAGCGCCTCCATGGCGCCGCAGAGGCTGGCGGCGACGGCCCAACCCGGCTGGGGGCGCGGCCCGGCCGACCCGCCGGTCAGTGTGATCGACCCATTCTGGCTCAGCCCCGGTACCGCGGCGCGCACCGCGGCCAGCACCCCGAAATACCTGATCTCGAAGAACTCGCGCGCGGCCGCTAGGTCGAGGCCGGCGACCGGGGTGAGGGCAAGCGCCTCGCCTGAGGTGTAAACCAGGTGGTCGAGCGGGCCGATCCGGTCGAAGACCGCATCAAGGGCAGCGGCATCGCGCACGTCGGTCGCATGGCCTGTCGTCCCGTCCGGCAACTGCTCAAGTGCGCGTCGCACGCTCCCCTCCCGGGCCGAGACGACCACGACCTCCGCGCCTCTCCTGGCCGCCGCGCGCGCGACGGCCAGACCGATCCCCGAGGTGCCACCGATCACAACGACACGCTGCCCGCTGATGTCCATGTCGACGTTTCCTTTCTGTGTTTCCAGTCTGCCATCGGCATCCACGATGCGGCCCGCGGGCCGCGGGCGTCCAAGACTCTCTTGGTCGCCTGTGATACCCGCGCGGTCTCATGAGAGCACGAGGTACGCGTGGACCTGGACCTTCGCAAAATTCGGTTACGGGTGCTGGCCGATGGCGAGGAGGTGGGAGGTGGCGCCGGCGATCGCCTGGTCGTGCTCCATCGCGGCCAGCGTGTCGAGGATGAGCTGGCGCTGGTCGGGGTCGCTCAGCCGCTCCTGGATACCGGGTGCCCAGTGCAGCGGGCCCTCGACGGGCAGCAGGTCGTGCAGGCAGAGTCCGGAGTCCGCTATCTCGCTGGCGATGCCGGCCCGGTCGTGGAAGTAGGCAGTGGTGAAGAAACCGGGGTCGGAGCCGGGGTTGCGGTGCTGCCCGGTCCTGAGGTCGTCCATCATCAGGGTGGTGAACCGCGGCTTGTCGACGTAGCCGCGGAAGAACCCGTCGAACATAACGGCGTACCTGGAGATGACCGCGGCGGCGACGATGCCGCCGGGCCGGGTCACGCGGCGGGCCTCGGCCAGTGCGAGTATCCGGTCACCGCGTTCAGTCAGGTGATACAGCGGGCCGAGCAGCAGGACCGCATCGTAGCTGCCGTCGCCTTCGGCGAGGCTGCGGGCATCGCCGGGGGCGACGGAGAACCGGCCGTCCGCCATGGCCTGCTCACGGTGCAGCGGCACCGGGTCGATCAGGTGCACCTGGTAGCCGCGGTCGCTGAGCCAGGATGCATAGACTCCGGTGCCGCCGCCGACATCGAGCACGCGCGCGGGCGGGGCGGGCAGGAACCGCTCTAGCAGCACCCGGGTCCGCAGCAGTTCCAGCGACGGCCCGGTCGTCAGCCGACCGTGTTCTCGGCCTTCCTCGTAATGGGCGAGTACTTCTGCGTCCATCTCCATGGCGGAACGCTAACCGGCAAGCCATTGCCCGCGCATCTTGATTCTGACGGTGCTCCCCGCTGGGAATTACCGTCCCGGCTGGCCGACCCAGTAGGGGGCGCGGAGCTGGCGCTTGAGTAGCTTGCCCGAGCCGGTGCGCGGGAGTTCGTCGGTGAACGCCACTGAGCGCGGCACCTTGTAGCTGGCCAGGTGCTCGCGGGCGAACGCGGTGATCTCGACGCCGGTCAGCGACGAGCCGGGCGACCGCACGACCGTCGCGTGCACGGCCTCTCCCCATTCCTCCGACGGGATGCCGAACACCGCCACGTCGTAGATCTGCGGGTGCTGCTCGAGCACGGCCTCGATTTCGGCCGGGTAGACGTTCATGCCGCCGGTGATGATCATGTCGGTCTTGCGGTCGCAGATGTACAGGTAGCCCTCGTCGTCCCAGTAGGCGACGTCGCCCACGGTGTGGAAGTCACCGTGGCTGCTGGCCGCGTAGCTGGCGTCGTTCTTGTAGTAGGCGTCGAACACGTTCTTGGACCGGATGAAGACCTCGCCGGGATGATCGGGGCCCGTCCCGGTGACCTGGTTGCCGTCGTCGCCGATCAGCATGATCTCGATGCCGGGGGCCGGCTGGCCGCACGATCCCGGCTTGCGCATCTGGTCGGCGGGCAGCAGCACCGTGTCCACGCCGAGTTCGGTGGACCCGTAGACCTCGAACAGGGACTCCGGCGGGAAGTCCGCCAGGTACTGCTGCTTGAGCGCGTAGCTCCACGGCGCCGCGTTGGCGATCATTACGCGCATGGAGGTGCGCTTGTAGCGCTCCTTCACGTCCTCCGGCAGCGCGCAGACCATCCTGATCAGCGCGGGCGCGGAGAACGTCGATGACACCCGGTACTTGTCCACCAGCCGCAGCCAGTCCTCGGCGTCGAACTTGCGCTGCACGACGATCGTCTGCCCGTAGAGCAGCGCGGCGCCCATGAACGCGCTTGGGCCGCTGTGGTACAGCGGCCCGGACGTGATGTAGGTGTCGTCGGGCCGGTAAGCGAACAGGTTCAGAAGGCCGCCGAGGGTTTCCGGGTCCTGGGCGCCGCGGACCGCCCCCTTGGGCTTGCCGGTCGTTCCCGAGGTGTAGATCATCGTCCCGCTCGCGCCGGCCGCGTCGCCGACGTCGGGCGGATCCGACGGGGCGGCCGCGATATCGGCGTCCGTCAGCATCCCGTCAGGAGCGGTACCGCCGACCGCGAACATGTGCCGCACCTTCGTCAGGCGGTCGCGCAGCGCCGCGAACATGGGCGCCTGCTCGTGGTCGACGTAGGCGATCTCGGCGTCGCTGTGGTCGACGACGTAGCACGCCTCCTCCGGTGTCAGCCGGTAGTTCAGCGGCACGGCGACCGCGCCGATCTTGCGCGCCGCGTTGATCACCGCGACGATTTCCGGCGAGTTCGGCCCGCACCAGAGGATCTTCGTGCCGGGCCCGGCGCCCAGCGTGAGCAGCAGGTTGGCCAGCCGGTTGGACTGCGCCTCGAGTTCGGCGTATGTCCACTCGGTGACGGTGCCGTCCGGCTTGTCGTCGATGACAGCCAGCTTGCCTGGCTGACTCTGGGCATAGACGGAAAGGATGTCCGGCATCGCACCTGCCCCTCATTGGACATCGTCATTGGACGTCGTCGCCGGGTTCGGCGGACCACCGCGGACCGCCGCACCCGACGCCTAGAGGCCAATGTACGTAAACGCTGCCGCGCCGTAAATGCGCCATCCCAGGCCGGACCGGGTACCTGATTCATGGGGAGACGATCAGTCCCAGATTCTGCAGGGCCAGTTCCGCGCGGACTAGCTCGAGCAGGCGGCCCATCCAATTGCGCTTGAAGCTCCAGGACTCCGAGTCGAACTGGTTGTAGGTGATCACCGCGGTCCCCGTCCCCATCAGGATTCGGCCCAACTCAGGGTGCTGGCTGTACTTGGCCCGCAGCAGCATGGCCATCACCGCCGTGCGGGCCTGCTCCCACCCTTCGCACCGCGACGCCGCTTGGCCGACGCGGGCCGCCTCCAACGGCTCGGCGGTGGTTTTCCTCCGTGACGGCTAGGCGGTCGTCCCTAAACGGCCGGACGCCTACGCCGTAAGCCAGAACCTTAAGCGGCCAGTCTTTGGCGTCCATGTCACCGAGCGCGGAGCGGCGCCGGTGCTCGGGGATTGCCAGGTACGCGCCATACCTCGCATCGTAGGCGGTGAACACCGCTACCTGATTGCCCCGGCTAATGTCGGCCCGACAGGAGAGCGCAGCCGTTCTGCTGTGTTCCCTTGAGCGAGAAGCTGGTCACGTACGCTCCCGACGATGCCACTGTGAAGTGCATGACGAGCAGGCCGTTTTCGAAGACGAGGGTGGGCTCGGGGGTACCTGCCGACTGGAGGGCCGCCTCGCTCATCGGGCCGAACAACTGGGCATTGGGCCCGGTCGAGACGTAAGTGCCGGTCGCCAGCGCTCCTGGCACGATCGGGGTCGGGTCATAAGTGAACCAGTTGGTCCCACTTACATTGCGCGTAATGGACTTCCCCGTTGTTTCGTTGGTGAAGGTCTGCACGAGCAGCCCGTACGTCACATTCGGGTAGTTCGGCGGGTCGCTCTGCGCCACATTTCCGCCCGGTATCGGCGTCCCGTCCTTGAGTGTCGTGGTCGTTTGCTTGTCAACGACAGTGCTGACGGTGACGTTGAACGCGGCCGGCGTGCCCAGATAGCAGGTGTACGCGGTTGTCGCTTGACTGGCCGTGGCGGCCGCGTGGGCGGTGGCGGGAACGACGAGGGAAATTAGCGGGACGACGGGAAGAAGCAGAGCGAGCTTGGCACGCCTCATGGTAGATCTCTCCCTTCGGGTAGCGTTGATTCGCCCGGGTTGTGCCGCTTGTCATCTTGATGCCAAAGAAGACGGCTTCCCGCCATGCTTCTTCGCATTTGAATGAATCAATCGATCAGCCGCGTACCGGCTGGCTCGCACATTGATCGCGAAGGATTTTTCTTTCATGAAGGATTTTCATCGAATAAGCTGAAAATCCTTCGCGATCATGAACTTGAGCTGCCGGGATGCCGGACGAACGAGACAAACTGAACGGCTGCCGCGTCCGCGGGCCAGCGTCAACTTTAACGGCATTATGGGCCGGAGGCAGGAATTTCGCCGCCGCTCTCTGCAGAACGCGATTAAGCATAATCCCACATTCGTATCAGATCAAGAGCGGGTCACACAGCTTAAGAAAACACTCTTGTGAGGCGGCAACTACCGAAAGAACCCAAGGGTTACCAGCGCGAATTTCGTGGCCAGGAGTGAACTGGTCGAAGGTTAATCCGTGTAGGTCTGGGGGTGGCGTTCAAGCGCGGTCTCGTAGGCACGCATGACGGCAACGACCGTCGCGCGCTCGGCCGGGGTGCGTACGGCAAGGACCTCCGCCCACGCGGTCGCACTGGCGGAAAGCCACTCGGTGATCTGCCCCGCGTACTCCGGCGCGATCGCGACGATCCGGCGCCGCCGGTCGGCGTCGTCCTCTTCCCGCGTCAGGACGCCGTTGCGGGACAGGTCGCCGACCATCAGGCTGACGGTGGTCGGCGCCACTTCAAGCCGGTCGGCCAGCTGGCTCACCGTCAGCGGCCCCTCGTATTGCAGGTAGGCGAGCAGGGCGAGGTGCCGGGGAGCGAGGTCAAGCCCGCGCAGGCCGACCGGAACCGGCAGCCGCTTGGCCCGTCCGACCAGCCGTGGCATCAGGAACAGCATCGACCTGACTGCCTGGGCCGTCGTCATTTCCTCGCTGGCGCTCATTGCCTCCGCCTATTATCTTTATAGTCAAAGCCTTTTTGGAAACAAAGAGAGGACTCACTATGCCACACCTGACGGTGCGCGCGCCCGAGGCACGGCTCACGGGGAACGAGTCGGCCCTGATCACCGCCCTGACCGAGGCGGTCGTGGGCGTGTACGGCGAGTGGGCGCGCGACATCGTGGTCGTCCACCTCGACGGCGTGCCGCGGGGATGCTGGGGCATCGGCGGAAAGCCTGCCGACGATGCCGCGCCGTCCATCACGTTCGGCATCCGCGAGGCGGCCCTGACGCGCCCCGGCGGCAGCGAGACCGCGGCCCGGCTCGTCGCCGCCGTCACCGACGCGGTCGCCGACGTCCTCGGCGAGCAGGTGCGAAGCGCCACCAGCGTCGAACTCGTCGCCACCGCCGAGGGCCGCTCCGGCCTCGGCGGCGCCATCACCGGGTAGCCCACTGCCTGGTTCTACCCGCGCGGACGCTTCGGCGGGAGCCAGTCGGTCTCGTCGAGCGCCAAGGCGATGGCGCCGAGCGCGGTGTTCCTGTGGCCCAGTGATCCGACGACGATTTCCGGGACCGGGATGGGTGCGATGTGCCGCCTGACGGCGGTCTTGGAACGCAGGTTAACCGCCTGGAACGCCGGTTACCGCCGGCGGGGGACGCCCGGTGCGCGCCGCCTGCGCGCACCGGGCGCCGCGTCGTGCCTGAGAGCCGCTACTCCCCCACGCCGCCGAGCTTGAGCGGGACCGTGGCGTAGGGGTCGAGGGCATAGGCGAGGGAGACCCGGTGGTAGCCGTCCGCGATGTCCCCCTGCGCCACCAGGACCGGCGACAACTCCTCGCCGCTGAGCACCTTCTTAAGATCTTTGAGCACGCCCGGATCGGTCAGCGGGAGCGCCGTGCGGCCGGTCGCCCGCAGGATGTCGTTGGCCCGCCGGGTGATGACGGGGAGCTTGCGCAGCTCCGCTGATACCTTCTCGGCGCGGCGCTCACCGAACCGGATGCTGAGGTAGCTGGACGCGGCGGCATAATCGTGCTCGGCCACGTCTTTCTTCCAGCGCAAGTACGAGACCACTTCGGCAGTGCTCATGGGAATCGTCCTCCGGGCGCGGGCTGTCGAGCCTCTGGCTGACGCTTAGGAAAGCTCAAGGAAGGTCAGCCAGCTTGATTGCACTCTACGACTACCCACCGAACGGGGCAGCGCCATGGGCATGAGCGGAGTCGACTCGGTTCACCTGGTCGTCGCCGTGGCGCTGACCTACCTGATGGGCTTCGAGCGTGACCTGCGCGGCGCGCCGACCGGCGACCGGGTCTTCGCCCTGGTCGGCGCGGGCTCCGGGGTTGTCGGGATCATCGCGGCGAACGGCGCGCCCAACGCGCTCGCCGGAGCGATTACCGGCATCGGCTTCATCGGGGGCGGCCTGGTGTTCCGGCAGTCGGTGGGCAAGCAGCAGGTAGTGATGGGCATAACGACGGCGGGTGCGATCTTCGCCGCGGCCGCGATCGGACTCGCGGCCGGCGAGGGACGCCTGATCGTCGCCACCGTGGCGACCGCCTTGTCGCTGTTCGTCCTCGAGATCCGGCACACCCGCTGGCTGAGCCTGCTCGACGGGCGCCGGTGGGCCCGCTACTTCCCCGACGACAACGCGCCAGTGAACCAGGACGAGCCCCCAGAAGCCGACGAACCGGACGGCCACTGACCGAACGCCCAAGGTCAGCCGGTGTCCGGACGGAACACCTGCACGAGGACCCGCACGGCGAGGATCGCCGCGATTACCAGCAGGCAGTAGCCGAAGAACGAGTACAGGCTGACGTTGTTCGCCAGCGTCGGGCCGCCGTGCAGGCCGATCATCAGCACGGCCATGATGCCCGACGCGGCGGCCAGGAACGCCAGCAGCACCTGGTGGACGAGGCCGGTCAGGTACCTGCGGTCGGACGGGTCGGCCAGCAGCCGGACGCCGACCGTCAGCCGGCCTTCCTCGAGCGCGCCGCCGATCCGGTCGAGCCGCCGCGGCAGCCGCCGCAGCATCGGGAAGAGGGCGGCGAGTTCGTCGGCCGCGGTCTTCCTGATCGCCTCGGGGCTCAACTGGGCAGCTAGCTGAGCCCCGCCGAACCGCCGCGCCTCGTTCACGATGTCGAACCCGGGGGCGAGCTGCGTCAGCGTCCCCTCGATCGTGGCGAGCGCGCGGAACACGGCCGCTATCTCCGCCGGGACCGACAGGCCGAAGTCCGTGACGATCCTGAACAGGTCGGTGAACATCCGCATGTCCGGCGGCACGCCCGCCGCGACGTAGCGGGCGAGGAACCGGCCCAGCGCGCGTTCCAGCCTCGCCTCGTCGAGTTCCTCCGGCTGCTCGACCACGTCGAGCAGGGAGTCGGTGACCATGACGGGATCGCCGCGGTCGAGCGCGAGCAGCAGCCGCTGCAGCGCGCCGCGCAGCCCGGCGTCGATGCGGCCGACCGAGCCCCAGTCGAGCAGCCCCGGGTGGCCGTCGGCGAGCAGCAGGATGTTGCCCGGGTGCGGGTCGGCGTGGAAGATCCCGTCGAGCATGACCTGGCCGAGCAAGCTGTCGAGCAGCTCGCTGGCGAGCACCTGCCGCGTCTCCGCGGGCAAGCCCGCCGCGGCGGCCAGCAGCGGCCGGCCGTCGAAGAACTGCATGACGAGCACGCGCTCACCGCAGTACGGCTCGTACGGCGCCGGCACGCGGACCGCTTCGTCCCTGGCCGCACTCGCCGCCGCGACCGCGGTCATGTTCCGCGCCTCGATCCGGAAGTCGAGCTCCTCGCGTAGCGCGTCGGCGAACCCCGTGGCCAGGTCGACCGCGCCGACGGAGCGGCCCCAGCGGGTGCTGCGCTGCAGCCGCAGCGCGAGCCGCTGCACGATGTCCAGGTCGGAGCCGACGAGGCCCGCGGCCGCCGGGCGGCGCACCTTGACCACGACCCGCTCGCCAGAAGACAGCGTGGCCGTATGCACCTGGGCGATCGAGGCCGCCGCGATCGGCTCGGTGTCGAAGCTCGCGAACTTCTCGCTCACCGGACCGCCGAGCGAGTCCTCGAGCTCCGCCTTGATGTCCGGCCACGGCACCCGCGGCGCGTCGTCCTGCAGCCGGCTCAGCTCACCGATGAATTCCGGCGGCAGCAGGTCGCGCCGGGTGGAGAGCACCTGGCCGAGCTTGACGAACGTGACGCCGCCGTCCTCGAGCGCCAGCCGGAGCGAGCGGGCGAGCCTGGCCCGTCCGTCCGGCGTGGCCAGCTCCGCCCGGCGGCCGCCCCGCAGGTAAGGGAGCAGGCCGTGGCGGGCGAGTATCCGGCTGATCTGGGAGTACCGGCGCGTCCGCCCGGCCAGCTTGCGCGCGCCGCGCAGCACGTACAGCGGCCCCGGCAGCGAGCCGCTCGGCGCCAGCGCCTCGGAGATGACCAGGAAGATCATCCCCACCAGCAGCGCGATGACCACGCCGAGGATGACGAACCACAGGCCGGGCAGGACGCCAGGGTTCTTCTTCGTCACCGCGCTGCCCGCCATCGCCGTGATGATCGGCGAGGCGGAGAACAGCGCGATCAGCGCGGCGATCAGCGTGCGCAGCGGCGACAGCCGCAGCCCCATGAGCCTGCGCAGCGCGAAGGCCAGGAGCAGCAGCGTGAAGACGGTGAAGAACGCGAACAGCGGGACGGTCAGCGCGGTCACGACGCGCCGTCCAGGCGGGCGAGGACGGCGGCCCACACGTCCGCGACGGCGGCGGCGAACCCCGGATCGGTCACGGTGCCGTCCTGGGCGACCGCGTCCCTCGGTACCGGGATGTCCCGGCAGGCCTCGCCAATCAGCCTCGCGCCCACGTAGGACAGCACGGAGGCCAGGGTCGCCGTCGCGCCGCCGCCTCTACCCGGTGCGGCCACATTGAGCCAGCCCGCCGGCTTGCCGTACATCTCCCCGCCGCCCACCGTCCAGTCGAGCAGGTTCTTCAGGCTGCCAGGCAGGGTGCCCGCGTACTCCGGCGTGCAGAACAGGACCGCGGCCGCGGCGCCGATCTCGCCGCGCAGCCCGGCCGCGGCGGCGGGGAGCAGGTCGCCGTCGTGGTCCGGGTTGAACGCGGGCAGATCCGCCAAGCCGCCGTACAGGACCGGCGTCACCCGTTCCGGTGCCAGCGCGGCGGCGGTGACCAGAGCGGCGGTGTTCGCCGAACCGCTTCGCGTGCTTCCAGAGATCAGCAACACCCGCACGCCGTCGCTCACCGCGTAGTCTCCCCGTCTGCGTCGTCTCTACCGCGCATTCGGCGATGCACGGACGATGGAACGCTACACGGCCGAAGTCAACAACCACGATTATCCCGAACGACTTCGGCCTTCGCCGGTCGCGCACGCCATGACACTCAGGGCCGGGCCCCGAAATGCCGGGGGCGGTGCACCTGCAAAAAGATCGAGGGTCATGCGGGGCGGATATCGCCCCCGGTGTCACGCAATCGTGTTACCCGCCGGTAGATTCTGCCGGTAAATGCCTACAAACCGGGGCAAGCCGCCGGACCCGGCAGCAGTTTCCCGCATATGACCCGCAATCACGGCACCGGACAGACCCGTGGCCGCATGGGGGCGGACTACGGGTGCGCGGCCCGGCGGAGCGCTTCGAGGCTGCGGGCCACGTCCTCGTCGGTGGTGGACCAGTTGCTGACCGAGATGCGCAGCACCGCCTTGCCGTTCCAGCGGGAGCCGGTCATCCAGGCGGTGCCGTCCGCCATGAGCCGCCGCGTCACCTCCGCGGTGTTCTCGTCCGAGCCGAAGCTGGCCGATACCTGGGAGAAGACCACGTCGTTCTCGACGCGGGCGCCGTCGATCGAGTCGATGCCCACGGCGAAGTCCTTCGCGTGGCGGCAGAAGCCGTCGACCAGGTCCGCCACGCCCTGCCGGCCGAGGGCGCGCAGCAGCGCCCAGACCGGGATCGCCCGGGCGCGCCGCGAGCTTTCCGGTACGAAGTCGCAGGAGTCGCCCGCCGCGTCCGTGATGAAGTAGTCGGTGGCGCCCATCGACATCGCCGAGCGCAGCGCGCTGCGCTCGGCGACGATCGCGATGCCGTTGTCGTAGGGAACGTTGAGCGTCTTGTGCCCGTCGGTGGTCCACGAGTCGGCATTCTCGTAGCCGGCCGTGAGGTGCCTGGTCGTCGGCGAGGCGGCGGCGAACAGGCCGAACGCGCCGTCGACGTGCACCCACGCGCCGTGCGCCTTGGCCGCGGCGATCGCCTGGGGGAACGGGTCGAACGCGCCGGAGTGCAGGTTGCCGGCCTGCAGGACGACGATCGTCGGGGTTCCCGCCGGGATCTGCTCGAGCGCGGCCGTGAGGGCGCCGGGGTCGATGCGGCCCTGGTCGTCGGCCTTGACCGGTTCCGGTGCGCCGAGGCCGAGGTAGCGCAAGGCGAGGTCGACCGTGTCGTGGCGCTGCGCGCCGACGACCACCCGGACGCGCGGCGACCCGGGCAATCCGTTTTCCCTGACGTTCCAGCCGTGCCGGGCGAGCACCGTGTCGCGGGCGGCGGCCAGGCAAGTGAAGATCGACATGGTCGCGCCGGTGACGAAGCCGACGCCGCTGTCGGCCGGCAGCCCGAGCAGGTCGAGCAGCCAGGCGCTCGCCACGTCCTCGACCGCCGCGTGCGCCGGGCTCAGCGCGCGCAGCGGCGCGTTCTGGTCCCAGGCGCTGACCAGCCAGTCCGCGGCCAGGGCGGCCGGGTGCGTGCCGCCGATCACGAAGCCGTAGAACCGGCCCGACGGCATCGCGGTCAGGCCGGGGCCGCAGGCGGTGGCCAGCAGGTCGATCACCTCGTCAGCCGGCGTCGGGCCCTCGGGGAGCTCGGTGCCGAGCGCCGCGGTGACCTCGGCGACGGAGCCCTGCGGCGGCACGGGACGGGTGGACAAGCTGTCCAGCCAGCGGTTCGCGTGGCGGCTCGCGTGGTCGAGCGCGCTGTATCGGTCGGTCATCCCACCAGTATCCGCCGCCCCGGTCAGGTGCCCCGGCGCGACCGCGCGTTCGGTCCAACTGAGGGCCAATGCCGACGAGCCGCCGCCGGCAACACCGGCCTGGACCTGATGGTACCAATATCCTGATTTCCAGGATATATTGGCGGCATGGTCGCCAAGAACATGACCGGACCAGCGTTCTTCGTGCTCACCGCGCTGGCCGATGGCCCGCGGCACGGGTACGGCATCGTGGGCGAGGTCGCCGACCTGTCGCAGGGCAGGGTCAAACTCAAGATCGGCAGCCTGTACGGCGTGCTTGACCGGCTGGCCGCCGAGGGGCTGATCGAACCCGACCATGAAGAGGCGCACGACGGCCGGCTGCGCCGCTACTACCGGCTGACCAGGGACGGACGGAGCGCGCTGGCCGAAGAGGCCGAGCTCCGCGCCGCCACTGCCCGCGTCGTGCGCACGCGACTCGGCCTGGCGGGCGAGGCGGCCGGATGAGCGGCGACCTTGACCTCGAGCAGCGGTACCGGCGGGTCCTGCGGGTGCTGCCGGTCTACTACCGGGCCCAGTGGGAAGAAGACATGGTCGGCGCCTTCCTCGACGGCTGGCTGACCGGCGACCCGGACGAAGACTCGGTCACCATGGAGTACGACCGGCCTACCTGGCCGGAGGTCGCCAGCGTGATCGGCCTGGCCGCCCGGCTGTACCTGGGCGGCTTGGGCACTCCCCGCCGGTACTTCGCCTGGGGCCAGGCCGTGCGGCGCGCGGTGCTCGTCATGGCGCTGGTGCACGCGGTGGTGGGCCTGGACGCGCTGGTGCTGCTTGACTGGAACCGCCGGGTGATCAGCTGGCTCCCCGCGGCGCCCGCGAGCCTGGGGGCCGCCACCCCGAACGGCGTCGTGCCAGCGACCGTCTGGTACCTGGTCGACTTCGCCTGGGTCATGCTTTTCGTGGCGCTGGCCCTCGGGTACTACCGGGCGGCCCGGGTGATCGGGGTCCTGGCCATCGTCCCCAACCTGATCTACCTGCTGCAAGGCCAGTTCACGGGTCTTCTGCCGTCGCCCCCGCTTGGACCGTGGGCCTTCTGGATCCTGATCAACCTCGCCCCGGTCCTGGCCATGGCGGCGTTCCACCGGGACGCACCGCCGACCGCCCGCTGGCCGTGGCTGCTGGCGCTGCCCGCCGGCTACCTCCTCGTGGAGGTGCCCTATCTGGCGGTCGTGGCGACCGGGAACGCCGCCTGGCTGCCGGATAACTCCGGGTTTTTCTGCCTCCTGGTCAGCCTGGCCTGCCTGGCCCACGCGCCGAGGGCGCTCTCCAGGACCCGCCGGGCCGCCGAGTCGGGCGTGTGGTCGCTGACCCTGATGCTGGTTGCCGCCGTCGCGGGGGCGTACAGGATCGCCTCGCTCAGCGACTACCGGCACGACCCGCACCTGATCAAGGTGAGCCTGGTCGAACTGCTCATCCTGCTCGTTACCGTCGCGCTTGTCACCCCCGACGCGGCTCGCACCCAGGCCGCCGCGCCCGCACCGCCGTATCCGCACCTGGGATGAAGGCCTTGACGAGGAGGAACCGCATGTCGCTCCAGCCACTGCCGCGCCCGGCTGCTGTCCTGGCTAGCGCGCTGGCCGCAGGCCTCGTACTGGCCGGGGCCGGCTGCGGCCACATAGCTCCGCTCGGCCCGGCGACCAGCGCACCGCGGCCGCACCAGCTGCGGTCACCGATCGTCATGCAAGCCATGGACGTCCTGGACTCCGCGCCGCCAGCGGCCGGGTGCCCGGCCGGCTTCACCAAGCTCTCCGCGCCCGGTCAGGATCCCGCGTGTTACCACCCGCTCGGCGCGCCGGTGACGTTCACCTCCGCAGCGGTCGCCCCGGGTCCCACGGTCGGGCCGGCGAGCCCCTCGAACGCGCCTCCCAGCGGGTACGCACTCCTCATCGCCGTGCCCGCCGCCGACCGGGCGGAGCTCACCGCGGTCACTACGCAGGCCTACAACGTCCAGGGGGCCGTCGACGTCAGCGTCGCGGGCAAGGTCTGGGCGCTTCCCCTGGCGATGGCACCGCTCACGCATGGCCAGTTCACGATCACGCTGCCAAGCAGAAATGAGGCCAATCAGCTGCAGCAAATTCTCGTACCGTCCGGCTGACCAGGGCCGTGAGATGAGAATCATTCGCGATCATGAAACGGGCCGCGGAACTTCCCGGCGGAACGGACACTGGCCGGCGAGTTAGGGGCGGGGCTGCGATTTTAGCCATTCGGTGGCCCGGCGGGCGGATGCGCGGGACAGCCAAGCGTCCTGGACGATCTCCCTGAGCTCCGCGTGCGTGATTGCTTCGAGGTCTCTTGCCCTGATGAGGACCGAGTCGTGGCCGTTGAAGTGCTCGGTGGTGAAGAACGGGGAGCCGGGGTTATCGACGAGCGCGCGCTTGTCGGCCTCCGACTCGACCCAGAAGACGATGACGTCTTCGTAGCGCTCACCGGTAACCGGGTCTTTCGCATCCGGGCGCGGGTTGCGGAAGAAGATGAAGGACTTGCTGCCGACCTGGTAGACCGGCTTGCCCTGCGAGCCGTCCAGCCGGGTGACGTGCGGCATCGCCAGGGCGAGTTCGTGCACGTCCGTGACGGTGGCCGGGCGGTCCTTCATGAAGGTGAGGATAGGACGGTCCCGGCTAGCCGGTCGAGGCGACCTTCGATTTCGCCGGGCGGGCGCGCAGGTGGGCGCGCTGGCCCTCGCGGCCGAACAGGCTGAGGAACTCGACGGCCTCCCCCGCGCTCGCGGGGCCGAACCAGTGCGGCACCCGGGTGTCGAACTCGGCCGCCTCGCCGGGGTTGAGGGTCAGGTCGTGGTCGCCGAGGCGCAGGCGGAGGTGGCCGTTGAGCACGTAGACCCACTCGTAGCCCTCGTGGGTCTGCAGCACTTCCTCCTGGTGACCGCGGCGCCCGCCCGCCGGGATCACCAGCTTGTACGCCTGGATGCCGCCCGCGCGCTGCGTGAGCGGGATCATCGTCATGCCGTGGCGGTCAACCGGGCGCAGGTGGACGCGCGGGTCGCCGGTCGGCGGCGCGTCGACCAGCTCGTCGAGCGTCACGCCGTACGCCCTGGCCAGCGGCAGCAGCAGCTCGAGCGTGGGCTTGCGGTCGCCGGACTCGAGGCGGGACAGGGTGCTCACGGAGACGCCGGTCTGCGCGGACAGGTCGGCGAGCGTGATCTCGCGCTGGCGGCGCAGCGTGCGCAGCCTCGGCCCGACCACTGACAGCGCCCGGTCCAGGTCATCGGTGGCGTTCATCGTTTGCCACTTTAGCAAAGACTTTTGCCGTCGAGCGGGTCGCGGTCCTAGCTTCCCTACTGAGCGAAAGAGCTAGAGGAGGCCGATGATGAGCGATCAGGTCAGGGACGCTTACGACGTGGTGGTGATCGGCGGCGGTGCCGCCGGACTGAACGGCGCGCTGCAGCTGGCGCGGTCGCGGCGTTCGGTGCTCGTCGTTGACGCGGGGCAGCAGCGCAACCTGCCGGCGGCGGGGATACACGGGCTGCTCGGTCGCGGCGCAGGCGCGCTGACTCCGGGCCCCTTACTGCCTACTGCACAAAAGGGACAGATCAGCGGGGCGGGCGGGAGTAAGCCGAATCCGTTCGGGATACTCGCGAATTTGATCTTGGGTTTGCCGCCGGGCAATGGGCTGGGCCCGGATCTTTTGATCCGGGCCCAGCGGCGGCACTAGAGGATGACGTTGCTCTCGCGGAGGGCGGCGATCGCCGGGCCGTCGTAGCCGAGTTCGGCCAGGACCTCGTCGCTGTGCTCGCCGAGGAGGGGGGCGCCGGCGATCTCCGGGGTGAAGGTGGAGAACTTGACCGGGCTGCCGACGGTGAGGAAGGTGCCGCGGCCCTTCTGCTCGACCTCGACGACCGTGCCGCTCTTGCGCAGGTTGGGGTCGCGGGCGAGTTCCTTCATGGACAGGACGGGGGCGCAGGGCACCTCCCACGTGCGGAGGATGTCGACGGCCTCGTACTTGGTCTTGTCCGCGAGCCACTTCTCGATCTCCGCGAAGATCTCGAAGATCTTGTCCTGCCTGGCGCGCGCGGTGGTGTAGCCCGGGTCGTCCTTCCACTCGGGGTGGCCGATGGCGTCCGCGGTGCGGGCCCAGTTCTGTTCCTGGATCGTGAAGTAGATGTAGGCGTTGGGGTCGGTCTCCCAGCCCTTGCACTTGAGCACCCAGCCGGGCTGGCCGCCGCCTCCGGCGTTGCCGCCCCGCGGCACCGCATCGCCAAACTCGCCGTTCGGCCACTGCGGGTACTCCTCCAGGTAGCCGACGATTTCCAGGCGCTGCTGGTCGCGGAGCTTGACCCGGCACAGGTTCAGGACGGCGTCCTGCATGGAGACGGAGACCTTCTGGCCCTTGCCGGTCTTGTTCCGGTCGATGATCGCGGTCAGGATGCCGATCAGCAGGTGCATGCCGGTGTTGCTGTCGCCGAGCGCGGCGCCGCTGATCGTGGGCGGGCCGTCCCAGAAGCCGGTGGTGGAGGCCGCGCCGCCTGCGCACTGCGCCACGTTCTCGTACACCTTGAGGTCGGTGTAGGAGGAGTCGTCGTTGAAGCCCTTGACCGAGCCGAAGATCAGCCGCGGGTTCCACGCGGAGATGACGTCCCAGCCCAGACCCATCCGGTCCATCGCGCCGGGTGCGAAGTTCTCCACCAAGACGTCGGCGCCCTTGATCAGCTGCTCCATCACCTTGCGGCCCTCGGGGGTCTTGGTGTTGATGGCCAGGGAGCGCTTGTTGCTGTTCAGCATCGTGAAGTACAGGGCGTCCAGGTCGGGGTCGTCACGCAGCTGGTTGCGGGTGACATCGCCGCCGTTGGGGCGCTCGACCTTGAGTACGTCGGCGCCGAACCAGGCGAGCATCTGGGTGCAGGACGGCCCGGCCTGGACGCCGGTGAAGTCGATGACCTTGATTCCTGCGAGCGGCAGCTCGGGTTGGGACATTTCACTGATTCCCTTCGTGGGGTGTTGTGCGGGGGTCGGGGCCTGGTCAGCGGCTGCCTGCCAGGCCCTTGGGGTTCAGGTGGCCGATGCGCCCGCTCTCGGTGCCGTCGGACGGGTCGATCACGCAGTCGACGAGCGCCGGCCTGCCCGCCGCGATGGCGCCGCGCAGGGCGGCGGCGGTCTCGCCGGGGGTAGCCGCGCGGAAGCCGGTGCCGCCGAAGGCCTCGATCATCAGGTCGTGCCGGGCGCTGAGGTACGTCGGCGCGGGGTCGCCGTTCGCGGAGGGGTCGTCGCCGCGGTAGACGCCGCTGTTGTTGAGCACCACGGTCGTGACGGGGAGCCGGTAGCGGCTGATCGTCTCGAGTTCCATGCCGCTGAAGCCGAGCGCACTGTCCCCCTCGATCGCGACGACGGGCGCGCCCGTCTCGACCGCGGCGGCGATCGCGTAGCCCATGCCGATGCCCATGACGCCCCAGGTGCCGCTGTCCAGGCGGTGCCTGGGCACCCGCATGCCGACCGTGTTCCTCGTCAGGTCGAGCGCGTTGGCGCCCTCGTTGACGACGTAGGCCTCCGGATGCTCAGCGAGGACGTCGTGGACGGCCTGCAGCGCGCCGAGGAACTTCATCGGGTGCGCCGTCTTGGCGGCGTCCAGGCGCTTGGCCATCTTGGCTTTATTGGCCTCGGTGCGCTGGTTGAGCTCGTCGCGCCAGTCCGGTGGGGCCGTGATCCGTCCCGGCTTGCCGCGCTCGATCAGCGCGTCCATCACCGAGGCGATGTCGCCGACGAGCGGGGCGGCGATCGGCTGGTTGCTGTCGAGCTCCGCGGCGGAGATGTCGGCCTGTATGAACTTCGCCGCCGGGTTCCACGTCGGCGCGTCGCCGTGGCTGAGCAGCCAGTTCAGCCGCGCGCCGACGAGCATGACCACGTCGGCCCGCTTCAGCGCCAGCGACCGCGCGGTCGCCGCCGACTGCGGATGGTCGTCGGGCAGCAGGCCCTTGGCCATGGACATCGGCACGTAGGGGATGCCGGTGGTCTCGATGAACTCCTTCAGCTGCGCGTCGGCCCGCGCGTAGGCCGCGCCCTTGCCGAGCACGATCAGCGGCCGCTCCGCGCTCGCGAGCAGGTCGATGGCCCGGTCCACGGCCTCAGGCGCGGGGAGCTGCCGCGGCGCCGGGTCGGTGACCTGCCACAGCGACTTCTCGCCTTTGTCCTGGTCGAGGATCTCGCCGAGTACCGAGGCGGGGATGTCCAGGTACACGCCGCCCGGCCGGCCGGACGCCGCGGTGCGCAGCGCCCGCGCCACTCCCCGGCCGATGTCCTCGGCCCGATGGATTCTGTATGCGGCCTTGGCGAAATTCTTCGCCACGGCGAGCTGGTCCATCTCCTCGTAGTCGCCGCGCTGGAGGTCGACGATATGCCGCTCGCTTGACCCGGAGATCTGCACCATCGGGAAGCAGTTGGTCGTCGCGTTGGCGAGGCCCACCAGGCCGTTGAGGAACCCGGGGGCGGACACGGTCAGGCAGATGCCCGGCTTCCCGGTGAGGAAGCCGGCCGCCGCGGCCGCGTGCGCCGCGTTGCTCTCGTGGCGGAAGCCGATAAAGCGGATGCCCTCGGCCTGGGCCAGCCGGGCGAGGTCGGTGATCGGGATCCCGACGACTCCGTAGATGGTCTTGACCTCGTTGAGCTTGAGCGCGTCGACGACCAGATGAATCCCGTCCGTGAGGGCGGCCTGACCGCCGCTCCCCTCCCCCGCTGTTTGTGCGGAAGCCTCGGTCATTTCCGGATCCCTTCCTGGTGGCCCGTTGCGTCGGCGGTGGCGGGTCGCTCGCCCGCCGAATTCCCAGACGCATCCAACATATTGTATTCAGTATCCAGTTTCTAGTAGCTTGGGTCCAGAGGGCGGCAACGTGGCCTGCCGCACACGCCTCTCGCACGGGCCTGTCGCACGGGCCTGTCGCACGGGCCTGTCGCACGGGCCTGTCGCACGGGCCGGTCAGCACGGGCAGGGAAAGAGAGGCCTTATGGACCAGGACTGGCTTGCCCAGGCGGTCGTGCGTGAGACGCCCGAGGCCGTCGTGGTCAGCGATCCCCACGGGATCATCACGCTGTGGAACGGCGGGGCCGAGCGCGTCTTCGGTTACCCGGCCGCCGAGGCGGTTGGCCAGAGCCTCGACCTGATCATCCCGGAAAAGCAGCGGCCACGGCACTGGGCTGGCTACGACAAGACCATGGCCACCGGCGCGACGAAGTACGGCGACACGCTGCTCAAGGTGCCTGCCGTGCACCGCGACGGCCGGCGGCTCTCCATCGAGTTCAGCGTGACGCTGCTGCGCGAGGCCGACGGCAAGATCGCCGGGATCGCGGCGGTCATCAGGGATGCGACCGAGCGGTGGACGGCCGAGAGGGAACTGCGCGCCAGGCTCGCCGAGGCCGAACGCGCGGTGCGCGAGCTGCGCGGAAGGGTTGGCTGACCTCAATGCCACGGATGACCGCGGCGCGGGCCGCCGTCGACGAGGAGCTGGCTGTCCGCCGGGCCGACGCGCCGACCGCTGTCCCGAACCTGCTGCCGTGACCGGCCTGCCCCGGCACGTGGTCGTAGCCCCGGACAAGTTCAATGGCAGCCTGACCGCGGCCGAGGCCGCCGCGCGGATCGCCCGCGGCATCACCGCGGCCGCGCCGGGCACGCCGGTCTCGGTCATCCCGGTGGCCGACGGCGGCGAGGGCACGATTCTCGCCGCCGCGGCCGCGGGGTTCGACCTCATGCCCGCGCCGGCCCGCGGCCCCGCGGGCGAGCCGGTGACGGGCTGGATCGCGGTCCGCGGTGACGTCGCGGTCATCGAGGCGGCGCAGACGAGCGGCCTGCAGCTGGTGCCGCCAGACGACAGGCGGCCGCTGGCCGCGTCAAGCTACGGCACCGGCCAGCTCATCGCCGCCGCGGCGGGACTCGGCTGCAAGCAGGTCGTCCTCGGCCTCGGCGGGGTGGCGAGCACCGACGGCGGCGCCGGACTCGCCCAGGGCCTCGGCGCGCTGCTGCTCGACGACCGCGGCAGGCCCGTGCCGCTCGGCGGCGGCGGCCTCGCCAGGCTGCACCGCATCGACCTCGACCCGCTGCGGGAGCGGACCAGGGGCATCGAGTTCACCGCAGCGGTCGACGTCGACTGCCCGCTGCTCGGCCCCCGCGGCGCGGCGGCGGTCCACGGCCCGCAGCAGGGCGCGACACCAGGCGAAGCGCGCGTGCTCGAGGCGGCGCTCGCGCACTGGGCGGACGTCGTCGCCGCCACGACGGGAACCGACCTGCGCGACGCGCCCGGTGCGGGCGCGGCGGGGGGCCTTGGCTTCGGCGCCCTGTCGCTGCTCGGCGCCACAGCCCGGCCGGGCATCGCGCTGCTGCTCGAGTTGCTCGGCTTCGACGCCGCGCTGCGGAACGCGTCCCTCGTCGTCACCGGCGAGGGCTGCCTTGACGCCCGGACGCTGCGCGGCCGGGCGCCGGCCGGCGTGCTCGCGGCCGCGTCGGCGGCCCGCGTTCCCGTCGCCGTCGTCGCCGGCCGCGTCGATCTCACCGAGGCCCAATGGCGCGCGGCCGGCTTTGCCGCCGCATACGGCCTGGACGAGCTGGCGGCCGAGGGGGTCGACCCGGTCGCGGCGGCCGACGAGCTAGCCGAGCGCGCGGGCGCGCGAGTCGCGGCCGACTTCCTGCCGGGGCAGAGCGCCTGATCTCCGAGAAGAGGGCGCCCTTCCTAAGTCAGCCGCTCCTAAGTCAGCCACCGAAGGGGATCGCCTCGACCGGCGCGCCTTCGGCGACTCCGCCCGGCGGGACGACGGCGAGAAAGCCCGCGAGCGCGATGCCGCGGAGCATCGACGGGCCGTCGAAAGGCAGCGGCCGCAGCCTGCCCAGCGACAACGCGGCCGGGACCAGGCACACGTCGGCTGGGTGGCCGGGGAACGGCGCGGCCGCGGGCAGGCACAGCGGCTCGGGCGGGCGGTGGCCGCCCAGGCGGCGCAGCAGCGGCAGCACGAGGGTGACCAGGCCTGCGACCGCGGCGAACGGGTTGCCCGGCAGGCCGACCAGCCAGCGGGACTGCCCCGTGCTGGCCGGCCCCGTGCTGGCTGGCCCCGTGCTGGCTGGCCCCGTGCTGGCTGGCACTGTGGCGGGCGGCAGCGCGGCGAGGAGCATCGGGTGGCCGGGTCGGACCGCGACCGAGTCGACAAGGAAGCGCGCCCCTTCCTCGGGGAGCAGGCGGTGCAGCAGGTCGGTGGGACCGACGGAGGTGCTGCCCGTGGTGATGATGACGTCCGCCCGGCACTCGCGCAGCTGGGAGCGCAGCGCGGCGGGGTCGTCGGACAGCGGGGTCGTGCCGTCGAGTGACGCGCCCGCGGCGGTCAGCCAGGGGACGAGCAGCGGGCCGAGCGCGTCACGGACCATACCGTCGGCGGGGATGCCCGAGCGCAGGAGCTCATCGCCGGTGACCAGGACACGGACGGCCGGGTGGCGGTGGACACGCAGGCCGTCGTGGCCCGCCGCGGCGGCGAGCCCGAGCAGTGCGGGCGTCACCGTGGCACCGGCCTCGACCAGCACGGTGCCCGCAATGCACTCCCCGCCCCGCGGTCGGATGTCACGACCCTGGGACAGCGGGAAGGCTGCGTGCAGCACGCCGTCCGCCACAAGGCCGTCCTCGAGGCGGAGCACCGCCCAGGCGCC
>Ga0207416_1000845_pt1 | contig 46821 bp, 42 predicted proteins | sample PaiPotPPM11metaG_FD_184107 | JGI IMG/M metagenome (GOLD analysis project Ga0207416, IMG submission 184107) | Iron sulfur acid spring bacterial and archeal communities from Banff, Canada, to study Microbial Dark Matter (Phase II) - Paint Pots PPM... ...
GCTGGCTGCGCGTTTTCGCGGAGCATCAACCGGTCTCGCTAATCGTCAACGCCGTGCGCGGACTGCTCCTCAATAATCCTGACACTTCGACCATTTTGCAGGCGCTGGCCTGGTGTGTCGGCATCCTAGTCGTCTTTATCCCGCTCGCAGTATGGGAGTACGGGCGCCGGACGGCGCGCTGACGGACCGCGAGATTCAGAAAAAGAGTTTTGAGTGGATGTCAGCCCAGGCAGGTGGGACGGGTTAGCTACACGTCCCACTTGGCCCTACCAGGGGAGAGATCAGTTGATTGGGACTGGTCACCTGGATACCACCCGGCTGCGGGTAGATATGATCCGCGGGCAGCGCGCCGCTCCACGTAAAGGAATAGGTTTTGCTCGTCTCTCCTGGGGCAAACGTGACGCTGGCCGTGTTCTGGCTACGGCCATTATTGACTGTGTAACCGAACTGGACCGTCCCACCAGGGCCGTGGGGCATGACATGAATGGTAGCCTTGTATGTCTCGGTCAAGTACGTACCGCAGGGTATGCCCGCGATTGATCCTGGCGCGACCGACATAGCGACAGAGATGACCTTAAATGGCACAGGTTTGGTTGTCGGCGTCTTAGAGCCAGTCGTGATAATTGCTGTTGGTTTCGGGCCACCCAAGGCAGGGCCGCCAGCGTTATGGCGAATGGAGTAGAAAACTACTGCTATACTGCCTACCAGGGCCACCAGGAAAACGGCAGCCGCCAGCATACCCAGTCGCTGCACAAATGTAGTCCTACGTCTGTGTATGGCCCGGTTGCTTAATAGGGCTGGTTGATTTTGCATAGCTATCACTTCCTCTCTCTCTTGTTTCCGTGGTAGCTGTGCAGAAAAAGGAGGAGTTGCATTCACGATGCGGTTCCAGATTCGATCGAGCATCACTCGCTCCTGCTGGGTATCCATCCCGTAAAAGCTCCGAAGATACGCCATTGCTTCGGCATCCGCTCGTTCGCCTCCATTGCGCCGGCTCACTTGCTCAATCTGCCTGTCAACCTCTTCAGGTGTAAAAAAATCATCCTGGTTGCTCACTTCACTCTTCCTCCCTTCTGCGTCGATACATTTTTCGCAAAAGATTGAGACTACGTGAAAGAGTGACGCGCACAACGTTTTCCTGCTTTCTCAACGCAGTCGCGATCTCGCTACAGGACAACTCTTGACCAAAACGCAAGCGTAAAATCTCCTGTTGATGCGCCGGTAAACTTTGTAGATACGTATATAAATCCATGTAATCTTCTTGCCGTAAGGCGGCATTTTCGGGGCTGAATAGCTCATCCTCAAAAAGATAGGCAGCCGCGTGATCGAGGTTCACACTCTGGCGTGTTTTGGAGCGCCGGTAGGCGTCAATCACTTTGTTGCGCGTAACGCGCCAGAGCCATGACTGTTTTGCCTTGTCCGATAACGGGGCGAACGTTTCACTCTCCATAGCCGCCAAAAAGACTTCCACTACCAGGTCCTCCGCGTCTTCTTGCGAGGTGATATGATTACGCACGTAAGCCAGAATCCCTGGCGCGTATTTCCGGTACAAAAGGGCTATTTCCGGCTCCGCCTGTGTTGGATACATATCCACTTGCATTCATTCCCTCGTCTTGTTCGCGTACTCATTATAACTATCGTTTGGCAACATGAAATATTAACAACAATTCGCACCAATTTAGCGCCCAAGAACCGCTCAACAACACCTTGCAACAATGTGACGAACAAACCTATCAGCTACTTGACACGTGTTCTATTTTCAGCTATAGTCCTTCCATGCTGAAGATGTTTGCGTATCACCTCTATCCCACCAGGAAACTCGCCATGAAGACCTTCTTCCACCGGATGAAAGCTGGTGAACCCCTGGCTATCCCTGCATTTCTGCAAGGAGAGGAGTCACAAAGGACACAACCATGAGCCGCGCCTTCGCTACCGTCATTTTTGGCCTTGCCGCTTCTCTTTGCTGGGGAAGCGGCGATTTCAACGGCGGACTTGCCTCCCGCCGCTCCAACGCCTCAAGCGTCGTTATAGCCGCCTACGCGGTTGGATTTGTGCTGCTGGTCGCGCTGGCGCTGCTCTGGAAAGAGCCGCTTCCTTCTTCGAACGACCTGGTCTGGGGAGGGATTGCCGGATTGGCGGGAGCCATAGGGCTGATAGCGTTCTACTCGGCGCTGTCAATTGGGCGTATGGGGATTGCCGCTCCCGTTTCTGCAGTGCTGACAGCCGCTCTCCCTGTTCTCTTCAGCGTCTTCACGGAAGGACTGCCCAGTCTGCTCCAGCTAAGCGGCTTCGTCCTGGCCTTGCTCGCGATAGTGCTGATATCGCGCCCAGAACGAGCCAAAGGGCGTCCAAGGGGCATCGGGCTGGCCCTGCTGGCCGGGTGTGGCTTTGGCTGCTTCTTCATTCTCATCAGCCGGGTAAGCCCTGCCGCGACATTCTGGCCCCTGGCAATGGCGCGCTTCACCTCCGTACTCTTTCTGCTGATCATGGTAGCGATTCGGCGACAGCCGATGCTGCCGAAGATGACGGTTGCTCCTCTTGTACTGCTTGCAGGAACGCTCGATGCCATCGGCAACGCATTTTTCGTTCTCGCGGCCCATACCGGTCGCCTCGATATCGCGGCTATCCTCTCATCCCTCTACCCCGCGGCGACGGTGCTGCTGGCCGCGCTCTTTCTGCGAGAGCGCCTGACGCGCATACAAACAGCCGGTATCCTTCTCGCACTGGTGGCGATTCCCTTAATCTCGGCGTGAAGTACCCCATGTCTAAAGACGAGGGGCTTCTACAGCCATTGCTGACTGTTGGCTTCTTCCAAGCCGAAGGATGACGATAGCAGAGTTGTGATCGCGGTCAAGAGACGTGCCGCACGAGCATTCGTGCCAGCGTTCATCCAATGTTTTCTTCTTGACTGCGCCGCAACCGCTACATATCTTGACGTTCCTCAGAATACTTGGATCTGGCTCACTCTCGGTGATTCAAGCGCATCAGCAGATTGTTTTGGAAATCTTCATCCGCTTCAGAAGCGATTTTCTGAAAACCCCTCCATCACCTGCAATTTCTGAATCACCAAATGTGAGCCAGATCCGCAGAGATCCGCAAGGGGGCATTTGACACCTTATCAGAAGAAGAAAAAAAGGGGATGGAGGAACTTCGTTTTCCTACCGAGTTTGTCTCTGTTGAAAATTGGAAACCAGCTCCCGATCCCTGCACAGAGAGAGAACGTCTCACGCGACGTGCCGAGCGGCAGGATCGATACGCCCAAGTCGCGACTCTTCGCGCACAGGGGCTAGGAAATGCGGAGATCGCCAGGCGCGTCGGTCTCACTGCCAAAACGCTTGAGAACTGGCAGAAAAAAGGGTTCCCCGAAGCAGGGCGACGACGAAAACGACCAAGTATGTTCGATCCCTATGCTCGCTATGTACTCTCAAGATGGGAACAGGGCTGCACGAATGGCTTGCAAATCTACCGGGAGATCAAAGAGCAGGGATACACGGGAACGGAAAAAACGGTGTATCGATTCCTGGTGCCATTGCGCAAAAACCAACGGATCATTCAAAAGACCGTTGTGCCTCATGCTCCCTTACAGGATTTCTCAGCCCATGATGCTGTCTGGTTGTTTGTGCGTGGTCCAGCCAAGCTCGATGAAAAAGAGCAAGCCACGCTCAAGGCTATTTGTCAGGCGAGTGAGACAGCTAAGACAACCTACCAATTGGTCCAGGAATTTCGGGACATGCTTCATACGCGATCAGGTGAGAAGCTTGATGCCTGGCTCGAAGTCGTTAAAGCCAGTCAGATCCGCGAGTTACAGAGCTTTGTGACGGGTGTTGAGCGCGATAAAGCAGCGGTCGTGGCAGGCCTCACGCTTCCCCAAAACGACGGCCTCGTGGAGGGAAAAGTGAACAAACTGAAACTGATCAAACGCATGGGATACGGTAGGGCAGAATGCCCTCTGCTCCGTCAACGTGTCCTCCATGCCTTGTAGAACCTCTGAAAGGACTTGATCGAATGAAATATCATCCAATTCTTGGTAAATTGGCTGAAACCTGAGCCAGATTTGAGGGGAAACATAAGCACCTCAGCGTGAAACGTGAGCACGAGGGAGGATACATGGTCATAGGAAAACTGCTCTCGATCTGATATACTGCTTCTGACACTCCCAATACCAAACCACGATGGGTCAGGATAGCTTCGGACTGGGATGTGGTTGGAGGAGCGAGAGACCGACAGAACACACCATGACACGAACAGGAGGAGAAACATGAGCAAAAAGATCCTACTACTGGGATTCTCGGACAGTGTTCTCGCCGACGCACAGCAACAGCTCGTGCGCCCCGATCTTGAGGTGTTTCGAGGGAAGAGCGTGGAAGATGTGCGGTCCCGGCTTTCGCAAACCACCATCGATCACGTCTTCATAGGGGGAAAGCTCGCGGTGGAAACCCACCTGGAGATCGCGTGGGAAGTCCTTCAGGCAAGCGACGCGGCGACCGTGCATCTGCAGGATCGATTGGGGCCAGAAGGCTTTCTGCCGTTTGTCCAGGCAGTCCTTCGAGGGCTTGTCCCGGACGAGGGGTAACAGGCTCTTCACACTCTCTCTATTTACAACATTCAAGATCTGGCGTGGCTTCTTTGAGCTAAGTATCATCAGTACTCACGTTTCACGCTGAGGTGCTTATGTTTCCCCTCAAATCTGGCTCAGGTTTCAGCCAATTTACCAATTCTGTCCATGAGTGAACATCACCAAAAGTGAGCCAGATCCATAACTTTTCGTTTCAGGCCCGCGAATAAAACCACTGGTATGCAGATCACCGCAAAGTTTGGCTCTCCCGCTTATTGTTATTGGTGGCGAATTGGAAAACTGAGCGTGATTCTTAGCTTCTCTCTGCATGGTCCGCTCGATTTTTGATTTCGCCACCAATACCTCATTAAGTGTGCCTGCTTGCTTCGGCAGAAGCTGTGTTTTTCTGATACACTTCCATAGCGCGTAGGGTACACCTTGCGTGTGCCTGCGATGGATGGCTCCTGACTGAACATCATTCTCCTCACCCTGTGCTAAAATAAAGTAAGCTTGAACAACAAGGAGTACCTGCCGTACTGAGATTAACAATTGCGAAACTATGGTCTACAATAGATCAAAAAACACTTCTATAGACACCGAAGAGAGGTAGGTTAGTACGACAATGCTTGCGCTGCACGATTGGCAGAACTTCTATATTCTTATGGGAACAGCGTCCGCGACACTGATAGGCTTACTATTCGTGGCGATTTCGATAGGCGGCTATATTCCAGCGCAACAGGCGAAAGAGTACACTCGTACCTTCGTCTATCCTATTCTTTTCATTTATGCACAAGTGTTATTCGTCTCAGGCATGACACTTATGCCTTTACACAACATGCTGCTCTTTAGCTGTATACTGGTCGTACTAGGTGTTCTCGACCTCTTTTTTACGGGAAAAGTCATGTGGCGTATTCGTGTAGTGCATCACGATGATACTGACATTGAGCACGATTATTGGCTCTGGTATATAGTGCTTCCAGGAACGGTGAGTCTTTTGTTGATCGCCAGTGCGTTTGGCCTCGTTTTTGAAGAACCACTTACTGTTCCAGCCATCGCATTCATCGTGCTCCTGAGTCTTGCTACCGGCCTCCGTAATACATGGAATCTCATGCTCTGGCTTATGATGCGTCGTGGCGTGCCTCATGCCGAAAGCGAGCCTCTCAGACAAAAAGAGAGTATGAAGTAGCAATGTCAAGCACAGGAAAAGTCCTCAAAGATCTATAGAGAAGTTATTCCTTTGCTTGGATGAAAATACAGGATACGAATTATTTATCATGTTATGTGCAGTGCAGGGAGCAGAACTCCGTCGATGACGCGAAGAACGAGGCTCTCATCGATAGGAAGTCTTAGTGCTGCGACATAATGAAATGAAATTGCAGGGAAGATTTCACTTATGATGTCGATGTCGATGTTTTGCGCGATCACCCCTTGTACGACTGCACGCGTGAGAACTTGCTCAAACAGTCTGGCAGCGGGGAAACCGATCGCGTCGCGTGCAGCCATTCGCAACACCGGATCGTGTCGTGCAGCGACGAGCAAACCTGAGAGCACGGCCATTCGACTATCTTCCTGGATAAACGTACGTGCGCAAGCTAAGAGGTCTTCTCGCAGGTCTCCAGTGTTTGGCACCTCGGGTATCGGCAAGAGTGCCGCGGTTGCGGCGACAGCAAGTGCTACTTTGCTCGGCCAGCGCCGGTAGATCGTCGCCTTGCTTGCCTTGCACCGTTTGGCGACAGCATCCACCGTCAAACGCTCAAAGCCCTCCTCAATCAAAAGGTCTTGCGTGGCACGCAGCAGATTAGCTTCAATGTCTGGGTCTAAGGGGCGACCCGGAATTCGTTGATGTGAACTCATGCCTTTACTCACAATAGAGATACTAGACAATCTCGTTTTTATTGCGTATAATAGAAACGAAACGGTTTCGTTTCTATTATACGCTAGCGTATTGAGTACTGTAGCGGATTAACCACGCAATGTCAATATGCATTCCTGAGTACTTCTCTCCTCCAAAGATGAGTGGAAGACATGCTCAAAGCATACAGGCAAGTTGGTCTTTGTCTTACGGTTCCGCCATAGGAGTCAGGAAGGCAATCAGTATCTCGCTACCTGCTTCATATTCCAGTTCATCCAATACGTCTGGCCCACGCCGGGTGTGGCTCTTTGTCGAAAGAGCTTGGATCTCGCTTAAGGGAGAAAAACGTTATGGACCCTGTTCGTATCTTTGCTATTATCTCATGGATTCTTCTTCCAACAGTGATGTATGGTGGGTATTCCCTGCTGAGTCTCATGGTAAGAAAAAATCCCTTCCTCTCTGATTTTCGTGAGAAGTATTTCCGGGCTGGTCATGCGCATGCAGGAGTGTTGCTCGTCATGTCACTGGTGTACTACTTTTTTTTAAGTCAGACCACTTTTTCTTCTGGCCTCAAACTCTTTCTCTGCATCGTCTTATTGGCCGGGATTCTAGCGCAATCAGGAGGGTTTTTCTTACATATGATGGTCGGTAAACCCGAACACAGTTCAACAGGAACACTCGTAACAACGCTGGGAGCAGTATTGCTCGCATTTTCGATGCTCTTTCTTGCCTATGGATTAGCCGCTGCTCATATCTAAAGAAGGAAACCCACAGTGACAACATACACCGGAAAAACTGCATTGATCACCGGAGCCTCTTCAGGCATCGGAGCCGCCTTCGCTCGCGCACTGGCCGAGCAAGAGACAAATCTGATCCTTGTCGCCCGCTCTGAAGACAAGTTGCGCGATCTGGCAACCATCCTCACCAACCAGTACCCCATGCGCGCCGATATTCTCTCAGCCGATCTCAGTCGCCCTGAGGCAAGACAAGAGCTTTTCGCTGCCACACAACAGCTCGCCCATCCCATCGATATCCTGATCAACAATGCTGGCTTCGCCACGTACGGATCTTTCGACAATCTCGACCCTGAGCGCGAGCAGCAGGAAATCCTGCTCAACGTGGCCGCCGTGGTGGATCTCACTCACCGCTTTCTTCCCGCTATGCTCGTTCGTCACAGTGGTTCCATCATCAACGTCGCCTCCACCGCAGCTTTCCAACCCACCCCCTATATGGCGGTCTATGGTGCGAGCAAAGCATTTGTTCTCTCGTTTAGTGAGGCATTGTGGGCCGAGTATCGCAGCAAAGGCATCCGCGTGCTCGCCATCTGTCCAGGCCCAACCATCACTGACTTCTTCAATGTTGTGGGAACGGAGGATGCAGCGCTGGGTTCGAAAGAGACACCAGAGAAAGTAGTGCAGGTTGCGCTACAGGCACTGAAACGGGGCCGCCCATCAGTAATATCGGGTCGCCGAAACACACTGATGGCTAACTCTGTGCGGTTCGTTCCAAGGGCCATGGTAGCTCGCATGGGCGTAGGAATGATGCAACCCGGCCATGCAAACAAACAGCATAACACCTGAGAGACCTGCGTGAATGCGCCTGAACAATCTATCCCCTGTGACTCTCCCTTGAGCAACCCGCAGGGGATACGTTTGACCATCGAATAAGGGGTCACCATATGTTAAATGGCGCTCATCAGCAGGTCATCCATCTTTTCCAAAGAAGCATGTTTGATCTTGTACTGTTGTAATGCCGCTAAGCGGGATTGGAGATCTGGGGTAAGTGAACGCATCAGCGATACTCCTCAAAGTGACGAAGTTTGGTCAAATCAATGGTAATTCCTGGAGGGATCTCATCCGAACATCGGACGTGGTTTTACGCGGAGGTCTGATAATATTTTCACAATCGATTCAGTGGCATGGCTCACAGGGAGCGGATCACCGGCCTGCCAATGAGCAGGTAGAGCGAGTACCCACCGACAATTATGGCGCAGGCGACAACGGTCAGCGGGCCGCCGACTAACACGATCATGCCGCTGGCGGGAAAATCACCAAGCGGGCGCACGCCCATCACCAGCAGAGTGTTCAGACTCATCACGCGCCCCCGCATCTGCGGCGCGACGCGCAGTTGCGCCAGGGTGATCACCGTCGCTCCCACGCCATTTTGCGCCATGCCAAACACCAGCAGGGCCAGCAGGGAGAGCCAGAGCAGGTGACTGACCGCAAAGACGAGCAGCGCGCTGGTCCAGAGAAAGAACGACACCAGCAACAGCAAACCTTTATGCTTGAAATCGCCGAGGGAGGCTACGGTCAGCGCCCCGACGAGTGTACCCAGGCCCGCCGCCGAGAAGAGCAAACCCAGTTGAAAAGCGTTCAAATGCAGGATTTGCGTCGCGAAGATAGGCAAGATCAGGGTATTGGATGGGCCAAAGAAGAGCAGCGCGCCATAGCCGGAGAGAACCCAGGGCAGCGCCGGGTCACGCCGTACCGCTCCCAGAGCCGCGCGAATAGAGTCGAGCATTGGGCCGCGCTTTTCGGTACCCTGCTCAATGGCTTCTTGCGGAACATGGATGAAATACAGGACGAACAACACTCCGAAGTAGCTGATGCCGTTCAACAAAAAGTTGCCCGCGTACCCGGTGAGCGAGCCTGTCAGCCCCAACAGATGTCCGGCGCTCGCCAATAAGCCGATGGCGATACCGGCCAGGGCAGGGCCAACGACAGCCGCCCCATTAAAAACCGTCGATTGCAGGGAAAGGGCATTCATCAAATCCGCGCGCGATACCAGCATCGGAATGAGTGAAGAGCGCGTCGGCTGATCAAAGCTTAAAACGCTGCCGGAGCAGAAGGCGAGCAGGACGATCATCCATACCTGGATCACGCCTATAAACGTCAAGATGCCGAACAGGAAGGCCAGGCACATCGATAGGCTCTGCGTCATCAGGAGAAAGCGGCGTTTATCGACCCGATCGGCCACGCCGCCGCCTACGAGGGCGAACAGGAAGAACGATGATGACTGCGCCAAAGCGACGATACCCAGAGCCAGCGCCGAGCCATGTGTAATTTGCAGAATCAGCAAGCTCTGCGCGACAATCTGCATCCATGTTCCTACGGATGAAACGATCAGGCTGATCCACAGCAGGCGAAAGTTGCGATACTGCAATGCCCGAAAGGTCTGGAGGCGGGGCTTTTGTTCTGCGAACGGCTGCGGTTTTTCCGTTTTAGGGACGATGCTGCTCATGTATTGATAACCTATCTGTCAGGGTGAATTTTTCATAGTATACGACATTGGAGTTCGCAACAAAAAACTCCATGCTCACCAGGGCTGGGCAGCGCCTTACGCCCTACTGGTCATAATGCTGAGGCAGAGTGTATGATAGAACATGTCAGGTGATCTATTGTACATTTCTTGCCGGAGAAAAAGGAAGATCTCATGAACAGTACCACAAACACCATTGCTCTCGGAGCGGCTACAGTCTCTATCATCAATACAGGCGACGTGCGCCTGGTGCTGGCCGAGATCACGAACGCGCCCGAAAGCGCGTGGCGGCCTCACTATACCGGTATCTTCGATCAGCCTTTGTTCTTTCCCAGCCAGTGTGTCCACATCGCGCTCCCTGACGCATCGGTGATGGTCGATGCCAACGATTTTGCCATTTCCACTCCGCCAGACTCTCCCTACGCGCCGCCGCCGGACTACCAACCGCCGCCGGATCTGCTAGCTCAACTGCTCATGCGCGGCATCCGACCGGAGAATATCACGCACTTGCTGATTACTCACGCCCACTTCGACCACTATGCCGGGATCACCCGGCTGCGCGACGGACGCTATGTACCCAGCTTTCCTTATGCGCGCTGCTTCCTCGGCAGGGCCGATTGGGAATATCCCGAAACGCAAGAGGCGCTCCGCGATCCCAACTCGGCGGACAGCCGCACCTTCGGCGTACTCCAACAGGCGGGATTACTGGAACTGGTGGAGGGAGATCGCGACCTTACCCCGGCAGTGAGCATTATCGCCGCTCCCGGCGAATCTCCGGGACACCAGATCGTTCGCGTCTCCTCGGAAGGGCAAACGCTCTACTGCCTGGGCGACCTCTATCACCACCCGGCTGAGGTTGAACATCCCTCGTGGATGAGTGTGTGGGATGACGTCACTACCAATGTCGCCAGCCGTTTAGCATTAGTTGAAGCGGCTCTCGCTGAGAACGCGCTGCTCGTTGCCGCGCATATACCCGGCATTGGCCGCCTGGAACGCACAGGAACGGGCGTCAGGTGGATAGAGATCCAGTCGGCCAATACATAACTATCTCAAATTGCTCATCATAATGCTATTCTCACGGCCTTCGCGACAGTCGTAGAAGCTAATGCGATTGACTTCTCGTCGAAGTAAATCAGCCTTCCCAGCGATAGCCGCTGGGATACAATCCGGGAATGCTGACCGGCAGCCTCCCGGACGCCTCCTGCTCGCCAAAAATCACGCGGGCAGCGGCCACCAGAGCTGGCCGGGTATATTCATAGGTGGCGACGCAGGTGCGAAGCTGCGGAAAGGCCAGCAAGTCGTAGGGATTGCGCGCCGCGATGCCGATGACGCGCCGCCCGGACTGCACAAGGCAGCGCATGAGCCGCGCCTGTAGCCGATCCAGGTGAGCATTCACCGTTGCCATCACGATCACGCCGGCATCGCGCGTCGCTTGCAAGATTTCTGCACCGCCCTCGTCTACTGCGCGAGAAGATACTGGCAAAATGTCCACACGCGAGTGATGCTGCCGCAGGATGGCCGCGAGCAGTTCATCCGAGTAGAATTTGTCCTCGACCTTCGTCATTGTCGCGCGCCGCGCAGAGATCACTACGATACGCTCCGTCGGCTTGAGGCATAGAGGCAAGAGCGCGTCTTCATTTCTGATCAGGGTGGTCGAGAGGGCATAGGCTTCCTCGCTCAAGCGTTGATGTGACTCGCTGCTGACCTGAATGGGCGTTTCTGTCATGGTTGGAGACGGGATCGTCTGCCACGAGAGGTAGCGCGCTTTGAGTTGCATGACGCGCTCTGCCGCCTCCGTGATCGTTTCACGAGCAAGCGCGCCGCTCTTCACTGCTGCGCGGATGGCTTCGAAAGCGGCACGCTGGCGGTCAGAGCGATGGGAAACGAGGACGAGATCTATTCCCGCTTGCAAGGCCATCACGGCTGCTCGTTCGACGCCGATAATTTCTGCGACAGCGTTCATTTCCAGGCAGTCGCTGATGATCACGCCGTCGAAGCCGAGTTGCTGGCGCAGCAGCTCGCGCACAATGACGGGCGAGACGGTCGCGGGGAGTGTATCCTGACCGGTGATCGCGGGAAAGGCGATATGCGCGATCATCACGCAGTCCGCGCCTGCCGCAATGCCGCTCTTAAAGGAAACAAGTTCGAGCGTTTGCAGGCGTTCCATGTCATACGGAATGGTGGGCAGGGCAAGGTGAGAATCGGTAGCAGTATCGCCGTGGCCGGGAAAGTGTTTCAGCGTGCAGATCACCCTCGCGTCGTGATAGCCCTGCACCGCCGCAGCCGCGAAGCAGGCCACCTGCCGGGGGTCTTCGCCGAACGAGCGCACGCCAATCACGGGATTGGCCGGATTGTTGCTGACATCGACAACGGGAGCCAGGTTGACGTTGATGCCGAGCGTATTTAACTCCTCACCGGTTGCCTGCGCCACCTCACGGGCAAGATGTTCCGCGTATGTCGCGCCCAGCGCCATATTGCCGGGAAACGTGGTGGCATCAGGCCCAAGACGATGCACAATGCCATTCTCCTGGTCGGCCATGATCAGCAGAGGGAAGCGCTGCCCCGACCTTTGCGCCAGCATTTGCAAGCTGTGAGTCAGCGCGCCGATTTGCCGGGCGTCGTGGATATTGCGCGAAAACAGGATGATATTACCGACATGGTAATCTTGCAGCAGGTCAACAACTTCTTGTGAAGGTGTCGTTCCTGGAAATCCTACAGCGAGTATCTGGCCGATTTGCTCGTCCAGAGTCAGCCCGTCAGTGTAGTCGCCCATGTTTTCACCTGTCCTTCGTAATATGACTGTTAAACATTTGACCGTGCAAGGCGTAGAGCGGCGCGGGCGGCGCTGAGCGCGGGGTTTTCCACGAGAACAACCTGCTCGATTGGCCGGGATTGGCGCATACAGTCCAGCACGCGCGCGCGAAAGTCAGCTTCGTGCAGTAACAGCCCGCCGCCAAGCGCGACAGATGTTCCCTCTCCGGGCGCGTTGATCGCGTCGCACACCGTGACAGCCGCCAGGGCAAGCTCGGTCGCAGCTTGCAGCACAATCTCGGACGCGACCTGGTCGCCAGCGCGCGCCGCGTCGAAAGCCAGCGCCGATAACGCGGCAACCACGGCCTTGTCGTTGTTCCCGTAAACTTTGCCGATCAACTCGCCGGCGTTTTGCAACTGCCAATGAGAGAGAATGAGCATGAGCAAGCTCGTCGTTGGCCCTCGACCATCGGACGCGCGCGCGGCGGCCTGCAAGCTGCGGCGGCCTATGTCATAGCCGCTGCCCTCATCGCCAAGAATGTGACCCCAGCCGCCCGCGCGCGTCACCAGACCATGCGCGTCGCGCCCCAGCGCAATTGAGCCTGTACCGGCGATCAAGGCCACGCCGACGGCGTCATCCAACGCGCTCAACACCAGTTCGGCGTCGCTCGTCAAACGGACAGTTCCAGCCAGCGACTGGAAGTACGGTGCGAGCAAGGCATGATCGCGCGCGTGATCGATACCGGCGAGGCCAAGCCAGGCAGACTGCAATGGTAAGCGGCAGCCAGCGACCTGTGCGGCCTGCTCAACAGCGCGGTGAATATTGCGGGCCGCCTGCTCAAGCCCAACCGTGTTATAATTCGAGCTGCCGGCTAAACCACGCCCTTGTTCGCGGCCCTGGGCATCGACGACAACAGCCAGCGTCTTACTGCCGCCGCCATCAACGCCTACGGCGTAGGGTCGCTCGGCGTTCCCAGCACAGGAGCTGCTCATGGCATTAGCTGCTCTCGCTTCATTTGCGTGTAAAAGGTGTACTTGTTGCCGCAGTACATGGATTTGGCGTACTCGATAGGTTGATTGCGTTCGGTATAGGTGGTGCGGCGCGTGAAGAGGACGGCGCTGCCAACCGGGATTTTCAGAAGCTGCGCTTCCTCGTTGCCCGCTAATCCAGCCTCCAATTCTTGCTCGGCTTCCATCGGCGGCAGGCCGTATTTTGTCTCAAGCAGCCGGTACAGGGAGTTGGTTTCCAGATCCTCCTCCAGCAGTCGCTCGCAGCCTTTAAAACTTGTCTGCGATAATTCGATAGCCAGAGGCTCTTCATCAGCAAGGCGCAGCCGCTGCAGGCGAAAGACCATGTCCCCCACGTTGATGCGCAATCGTTCTGCCGTTGTCACATCGGCGGGATACATCTGGGCGGAAAGCACTTTCGTACCCGGTCTCTGCCCTCGCGCGCGAATATCTTCAGTGAATCCGGTAAGACGGATCAACTGCTGGGTAATTTTGTGCAGGCTTACAAAGGTTCCTTTGCCCTGCTCGCGATATAGCAGCCCCTCGTTCACCAGTTCGGTAATGGCCTGGCGGGCCGTCATACGGCTGATCCCATAGGTTTCACCTAACTCGCGCTCAGAAGGAATGAGGTCTCCTGGATTCCAATCACCGGTGCGAATCCGCTCCCGCATGATCTCCTTCAGTTGAAAGTACCGGGGTAGAGGGCTATTGCGGTAAATGGTACTCATGTATTTTTCTATCCTGTTCTCCGCCATGCGGACGCATGGCATACGCTTGCCAGGGCGATGCGCGAAGGCGGTTGCTTTCAGGCATAATAATACCATGTGGGCCAACTCGCTGCACCCATAGATTGTTTAGTATGAAGTTCCATCCAAATCAAAAATAAATGGTATGATCGGCATGTTGTATATACCACTATCTTTGGTTATAATAGTGTCATATATTTCTGTATCTGTCAAGAGGAGAAGGATGGAGACGCAGGAAGAATTCTCGGATAGAGAAAAGGAGGACAAGCGTACAGCAATTCAGAGACAGCAAACCGTCAGCATGTTAGTCAAGGGAGGCAGAAAAGATCCATGCGTTGTACATTACGCGGCGCGCGCCTGATAGATGCCACGCTCGATATTCCGCGCGGGGATATCACCGTCAATGGAACACGAATCCAGTCTGTGGGGCATGCAAGCGAAGCCCAGGACCTGGTCATTGAAGCAAACGACATGATAGTGATGCCGGGTTTTATCGACGTGCATACGCACGGCGGCGGCGGTTTCAATTTGCACACGACCGAGGTCAACCAGATCGGAGCATATGCGCGCTGGGTACCCACTACCGGCGTCACCGCTTTTCTCATTGCCGTTGTCGGTACGCCTGGCTCACTGCCAGAGGCGCAACTGGGAACGGCGATAGCAGCAATGAACCATTTTGAGGTGGGGGCTGAACCGCTGGGCATCCACCTGGAAGGTCCGTATATCAGCGCGGTTAAACGAGGAGCGCACCTGCCGTCGTGGCTGCGCGCGCCCGACGCGACTGAAACCGAGCGCGTGCTTGCGATAACGGACGGTTATCTGCGGGTAGTGACGCTGGCTCCTGAACTGCCGGGAGCGTCGGCTATGGTTTCCCGCCTGATAGAGGCCGGAGTCACGGTGAGTATAGGACATACTGACGCGACGTATGAGCAGGCACAGGAGGCGATAGCTTTGGGCATCACGCACGCCACGCACTGCTTCAACGCCATGCGTCCTCTGCATCATCGCTATCCCGGCCCGCTTGCCGCCATTGCCCAGGCTGCGCAAGTACGGGGGGAATTGATTGCCGATGGAGTGCATGTCCACCCGGCAGCCATGGAGGCGCTGGTCAAGTTGCTGGGGCCGCAGCGCGTTATCGTGATCACCGATGCCCTCGCGGCCGCGGGCATGTCCACCGGCACATTCGATTTCGCCGGGCAGCCCGCGCAGGTCGTTTCCGGCGTGGCCCGCCTGTCTGATGGCACCATTACCGGCAGCGTTTTAACCATGGATCAGGCGCTGCGCAATATGCTCAGCATGACACATGTTTCCTTGCAGGAAGCGGTCGGGATGCTCACGCTGAATCCGGCGCGCGCGGCGGGAGTCACCGAACGTAAAGGCCAGTTGAAGGCGGGGTACGATGCCGATCTGCTGGTTTTTGATGCCTCGCTGGCGCTGCAGGCCACTATCTGCCGGGGAACGCTCACGTACGCAACAGAGGCATGGCGTCAACGATGGCAGGAAAGCTAGTATTACCGTTCTGTGACTTTCTTGTCTAGTGGTCTAGACGTCTTGACAAATAGACCAAGACAAGGTACAGTATCCTACAGAGATAAGCCCGTTGGTTTCCGGAAAAAATGTAGAGCATTTCCTGTGTGAAGCAATAGCGGTTTTCGATGTCAGAAAGGCAGGTGATCGCCACAACATGTGAGCAAACAGCGCCAGGTGTGAAGGCAAGAAACTATGTAATCTGCCTGGCTTTACTTGTATGACTGGCTCCATCCAACTCTCGAACGCAACGTACAGGTTGTATTGTCGTTGCAGCGCAAGCTTGACTCGCGCAGTCGCTTAACCTCGAACACGAAGTTCAATCGTTGAAAGTATTTTATGGATCAGTGAAATGATCCGTTTCACGAACGCGAGGAGGTTTCTCGTGACTTCCAACTCTCTCCCTGCCTTTGGTAAGGTAAGCGGTAAGATAAGAATCAAAACCACGGCGCTCGCATTCGCCGGGTTGATGATCTTCTCTCTCGTGCTTGCAGCTTGTGGCGGCGGCGGTCAAAGCACCACCAGCACCACCAAACATATCCTAAAAATTGGAGCGTCGGTCGGCGGGAACTACACCGAGTACCTGAGTCCCTACAATCCGGTGGGGGCAAATCCGGGCATTCTGGGTATGGTCTACGAGACCCTGTACTTCATTAACATCAGCAACAACCAGCAGACACCCATGCTGGCAACCAGCTATGCCTACAACAGCGATGATACGCAATTAACGTTTACCACCCGCACAGGCGTGAAATGGTCGGACGGGCAACCGTTCAGCGCGAGCGACGTTGCCTTCACGTTCAACATGCTCCACCAGTATCCGGCGGCAGATGCGAATGGCCTGTGGACCTACCTCTCGAGCGTGACCGCGACGAACAGCAACACCGTCGTTATGACGTTCAAGAAGGCATATCCGCCGCTGTTCTGGTATATCGCCGGCAAAACGTTCATCGTGCCGCAGCACACCTTTGCCAATCAGGATCCGACCAAGTTCGCCAACAACCCGCCGATCGGCACCGGCCCATTCACGCTGACGCGCTTCTCGCCCACGTTGCTCGTCTACGACAAGAACGCTCGCTACTGGCAGGCAAACAACGTGCATGTTGACGAACTGCAATATCCGACGGTCAAAGACAACCAGACGCTGCAACTAGATCTCATGAGCGGGCAAATCGACTGGGGCGGCTTCTTTGCGCCCGACCTGCAGCAAACCTTTGTCGCCAAAGACCCGGCGCACAACCATTACTGGATGGCGCCGGACAATATGTTCGCTCTCTACGTCAATCTGTCGAAATACCCGCTCAACCAGGTGGCTGTGCGCCAGGCTATCAGCCTCGCCATTGACCGCACGCAGCTCTCCAAAAACGCTGAAAGCGGCTACGTGCAGCCCGCGAGTACGACAGGCTTGGTGTTGCCCAACGAGCAATCGTACCTGCTGCCGCAATATGCCTCGTCGCCGACGACAGCCAACGCCGCCCAGGCGATCCAGACATTGAAGAACGCGGGCTTTAAGCAGGACTCAAGCGGCATCTTTGTCGATAAGAATGGCAAGGAGTTCTCGTTCAACCTCGACACCGTTACCGGTTACACCGACTGGGATACGATGAGCCAGATCATCGCGCAAGACCTCAAGAACGTCGGCATCAAGATCAACGTGCAGCAAAAGGCATTTGCCAGCTATGCCAACGACCGCTCTTCCCTCGGTTTCGACCTGTTGATCGGCGGGATGTTCGATGGCCCGACGCCGTTCTACCTGTACAATACGCACCTGAACAGCGCCAACCTGTCTCCCAACGGCTGGGATTGGGAACACTGGAACAACACTCAGACGGATCAGTTGCTGAACCAGTATGCCACCACAACCAATCCTTCCGTGCAGATGCAGGCTATCCAGAGTCTCGAAACGATCTTCGCGCAGAATCTGCCGACCATTCCGTTGGTGAATGCTGCCGACTGGTACGAGTACAGCACCAAGAACTTCACGGGTTTCCCTGACCAGAGCAACCCGTATGCGATTGGCGCAACGTATGCAGCGCCGGACAACGAGATGGTCGTATTGCACCTGACGCCGGCTTCGTAATCGCAGTTTGAAAGTGATATCCTATCTGATAGCATTGCCTGTCAGATAGGATACCTGGAAAAGGAACAGCACCCGCAGGGGTCTAAGAGCTATGGACATGGGGAAAAAGACCCCTGCGGCTGCGGTCTGCGCTCTCCAGATACGAAGTGAGGAGTCACGATATGCGACACTTGATCCGCCGCCTGAGCTTCTACGTCATCGCGGTCTGGGCCTCAATCACCCTGAACTTTTTCATACCGCGCCTGGCTCCTGGCAATCCTGCCGAGGCGCTGCTTGCGCGCTTCGAGCAGCGCGGAAGCGTCAGCCCATCGGCGCTGCACGCTCTGGAGATCGCGCTTGGCGTGAACAATCAAGGCCCGATCTGGCAGCAGTATTTCCAGTATTTTATCAATCTTTTTCATGGCAATTTAGGGATTTCGTTCTCGTATTACCCTGAGCCTGTGATAGACGTTATTGCGCAAAATATCCAATGGACGTTGTTTTTAGGCACGATATCCGTCATCATCAGTTGCACAGTGGGATTCCTGCTTGGTATTGTGATGGCCTGGAAGCGCGGCTCAAGGCTCGATTCTACCCTGACGCCCGCGGTGACCTTTCTCTCCGCCATTCCCTATTTCTGGTTAGCGTTGATCGTTGTGTATTTTTTCGGTTTTGTGCTGAACTGGTTCCCTTTCTCGGATGGCTACGATACCTCGCTGTATCCCGGCCTGTCGCCTGACTTTATCTTGAGCGCCCTGTACCACGCGATTTTACCGGCCTTCACGATTGTGGTTTCATCGCTGGCCGGCTGGTTGCTCAGTATGCGCAATACCATGGTTACAACCCTGTCCGAGGACTATATACTGATGGCGCAGGCAAAGGGTCTCAGCGAGCGGCGCGTCATGCTCGCTTACGCGGCTCGCAATGCGCTGTTACCCAATGTCACAAACTTCACGCTCGCACTGGGTTTTATCGTCGGCGGCCAGTTGCTGACGGAAATCGTCTTCTCGTATCCCGGCATCGGCTATTCGCTGCTGCAAGCCGTCCAGAACTCGGATTACGCTTTATTGCAGGGCATCTTCCTGATCATCACGCTGGCGGTGTTGAGCGCAAATTTCTTGACCGATCTGCTGTACGCGGCTCTCGATCCACGTGTCCGCGTCGAAAGGAGCGCGTAGCGCATGATAGGAGTATCGACGAGCGTGCGTGCCAGTATGAGAACATATGAGGGTCTGCGCCGTGTTTGGGGAGCGCTCACGCTCAACCGCAAGGTGACGGCGGGAAGTTGCATTGTGGCCTTTTTCTTGCTGGTCGCGATCTTTGGCCCGCTGTTCATCCGGCAAGACCCGAACACGTTTACTTCAGCGGTCAGCGCCCCCCCGTCGGCTGCGCACTGGCTTGGCACAACGCTAACGGGACAGGACGTTTTCGCCCAGATCGTGGTGGGGACGCGCTCTTCCATCTTCTGGGGCCTGGGAACGGGGTTGGCAGTCATGGTGGTTTCCATCGTGGTCGGTCTCGTAAGCGGATATTTCGGGGGCGCCGTCGATGAGGTTTTCTCGCTGATCACCAACGTTTTCCTGGTGATTCCGGCGCTGCCCCTGGCGATAGTCCTGGCATCTTATTTCCCGCGTGGGGAGCTGACAGTGGCGCTCGTAATCACGGTCACGGGCTGGGCATGGGGAGCGCGCGTGCTGAGAGCGCAGACGCTGTCCATGCGGAACCGCGATTTCGTCACGGCGGCACGCGCGAGCGGCGAAAAAACCTGGCGCATCATCTTCTTCGAGATTCTGCCCAACGAGATCTCGCTTGTGGCTGCCAATTTCGTCAGTACCACACTCAATGTGATTCTCGCCGCGGCGGCCCTGGAATTTATCGGCCTGGGCAACAATAGCACGGTCAGTTGGGGTACCATGTTCTACTGGTCCTACAACAGCGACGCCCTGATCATCGGGTTATGGTGGTGGTTTGTGCCGCCCGGCCTCTGCATAGCCCTGTTAGGCGCGGGTTTTGCCCTGATCAACTTCGGCATCGATGAATTCGCGGATCCACGCCTGCGCCGCGAGCGCCCTGTTATAGCGGCGAAGTTGAAAAAGGCGGTGGCTTAATGGTAAGCAACAAACAGTCGAATAGCGCAAGCACCTTGCTCGACGTCAGGCATTTGCACGTCGATTACCTGGCCGCCAATGGGACCGTTCACGCGGTCACTGACGTCAGCTTTATGCTGGGGCGCGGCGAGATTCTTGGCCTGGCAGGCGAGAGCGGCAGCGGCAAATCGACGCTGGCCTACGCCATCACGCGCCTGCTGCGCCCCCCGGCCATGATTACGGGCGGCGAAATCCTTTATTACCAGCGCGCGCACCCTGCTGACGCTGTCTCGCGTATCTCGTTCAGCCGCCTGCCATCCAGCAACGGCACGCACAAACAGTCCCCAAATCAGTCCGGGGAGCCGCCTGTTGCCGGCACCGGGCAAGCCGTTGATATCTTACAGGTTTCGCCGACGCAGTTGCGCGCTCTGCGCTGGAACGACCTGGCGATTGTCTTCCAGAGCGCGATGAACGCGCTGAATCCAGTCATGAGCGTGGGAGCGCAGATCATGGATGTGCTGCGCGCGCACCGCCCTGACATGAACCCGGATAGTCGCAGACAGCGCGCCCTCGATCTGCTGCGGCTGGTCGGCATCGCGCCTGATAGGCTGCGCAGCTATCCGCACGAGTTGAGTGGAGGGATGCGCCAGCGCGCTATCATTGCTATCGCCCTCGCGCTTTCGCCTGAAATCATCATCATGGACGAGCCGACGACCGCGCTCGACGTGGTGGTGCAGCGCGAAATCCTGACCGAGATCGTCCACCTGCGCGAGACGCTGAACTTCTCCGTCATCTTTATTACGCACGATCTTTCGCTGCTGCTCGAGCTGGCCGATAACATCGCCATTATGTACGCCGGGCGCATCGTTGAAAAAGCCGCGGGGCAAGAACTCTACCGACGCCCGCGCCATCCCTACAGTTACGGGCTGCTCAATTCGTTTCCGGCGCTGCATGGGCCGCGCCGTAAAATGTCCGGCATCCCTGGCTCGCCGCCGGACTTACGCGCCGTACCAACCGGCTGCGCCTTCCATCCGCGCTGCCCGCTCGCCTTCGCCGCGTGCAGCGTCGATTTACCGCCATTGCGGCCTGTGACCACCGAAGATAGCGAGCAGGTCGTCGCCTGCCATCTCTACCATCCCGCGTCCGCGGCTGAACCGCCAACGATTGCCGACATGGCAGCGAAATACGAAGCTCTGGCAGAAGGGAGCAAGGTGTAATGGAAATCCTCGACCAGTCGGCGGCAGCAGCGATGAATGCGCCAGACCAATCTCAACCTATCCTGGAAGTAGAGCATCTACGGAAAATATTCCCGGTACGCCAGTTAAATCCCCTGGGTATAAAGCAGGGCGTCCATGCCGTCGAAGATGCCTCGTTCGCGCTCTATCCTGGCCGGGCCACGGCGCTCGTCGGCGAGAGCGGCAGCGGGAAAACGACGGTGGCGCGCGTGCTGGCCCGCCTGTACGAACCTACCTCCGGCGTGCTGCGCTTTCGCGGCGACCCGGTCAAGCTGGCCGGGGGGAAGTCTTTGCAAACCTATCGCCGCCATGTCCAATTGATTTTCCAGGATCCGTTCTCCTCGCTCAATCCCGTGCATACCGTGCGCTACCACCTTGGCCGCCCGCTGCGCATCTATGGCTACGCGCATAATGCCGCCCAGGAGCGAGAGCAAGCTCTGGCCCTGCTCAATCGCGTCAGTTTAAGCCCGGCGGAACAATTTCTGGAAAAATATCCCCACCAACTGAGCGGCGGGCAGCGCCAGCGCGTCGCGATTGCCCGCGCGCTGGCAGTCAGACCCGCCGTGCTATTGGCCGACGAGCCGGTCTCCATGCTGGATGTCTCGATCCGCCTGGATATCCTCAATCTGCTGCTGCGACTGAAAGACGAAGAGCGGCTGGCCCTGCTCTTCATCACGCACGACATCGCCAGCGCCCGCTATTTTGCCGAAGACGTGCTGGTGATGTACGCAGGGCAGATGGTTGAAGGCGGACCCACTGACGAGGTGATCCAGCAGCCCAAACATCCCTACACCAGTTTGCTGATCTCTGCCGCGCCGGACCCGGCTCGCCTCACCGCCGATAACCTGTCCTCTGCTCCTTTGCCGGCGCGCGGCGAGATTCCCAGCCTGATTCGCCCGCCGAGCGGCTGCCGCTTCCACCCGCGCTGCCCACATGCCATGCCCGTCTGCAGCCAGCGCGTCCCCCAACGCACCGACCTCGGCAACGGCCGCTGGACAAACTGCTTCCTCTACGGCGACGGGAACAATCTGGGTTCATAAGATATCCCTGCTATCTTGCAGACAGCAGGGATATTCTCTTGACATTTTGTTGTATCTATGCTATATTTTGTATAAGCTAATGGATATCCTGTTGTCAATACGAAAGAGGTATGCATGTCAGAGTTCAAAATCTACAATCGTCTTGCCGTTCTGAGAACTGAGCGAGGGATGTCGCGCCTGGGACTGGCGAATGCCATTGGAGTGAATTATCAGACCATTGGCTACCTGGAGCGCGGCGAGTACAATCCGAGCCTGGAGTTGGCGTTTCGGATCAGTGAATTCTTTGGCTTGCCCATCGAAACCATCTTCTCGACGAAGCCTTTCAAGCCATTGAGCGAAGAAATTTATATGCGCTCGTCGATTGAACAAAGGAAGCGTAATGATGAATAGGCTGGCCCCGTCGCAGTATGACCATCTTCGCCCGCCTCTCTGGGACAGAGAGCTGGCGCTTGGCAAATTCAAGCTCCGCCTGACAGTAAACCGGGAGCGGGAAAGCGCCCATACCGCGCTTTGTCCAATCGCGAATCGCGTGGCGGCATTACGCTGGGAACGCGGCATATCGCGCCCGGAATTGGCGCGGCTGCTGGGCATCCATCCTACCACGCTGGACGCTCTGGAAAGCGGCAGCTATCTGCCCAGCCTGGAACTCGCTATGCGAGTGAGCGTTTTTTTTGACTTGCCAGTCCAGGCCATTTTTTTCTCAAGAGTTGATAAAGATACAATTCTGGTTGACTCCGATCTCTGATCAAAGGAGCTATGCTATGCGTGAACATCAATCAATGGTAACAGAAGAGGAGGATACAATGGCTCAGCGTGAACCATCGCTCTGGATACGTCGTCTGCTTGTAATCGCTTTCTACCTGAGCGTTCTGGCCTGCCTGCTGGCTATCTGGCTCACCGGAACACTGCTCGGAGACCCCGCTCAGATACTTCCGCTCTGGCTGCTCCAGAGCGTGGCCGCTCATCGCGTCTTCGTGCTGGGAATTCCCTTTGCCTGTCTGCTGGCCTGTTATGAATTTATACGTCATGCGACCGGCGACATCATGGCCGTACCGGAACGGTTTCTCGACGAACGCCAGAAGATGGTGCGCGACCGTGCGCACCGCTCCGCGTTCACGCTGGTGAAACTGGTCTGTTGCCTGATCCCTCTACTGCTGCTGGCGCAGTATCTCTGGCTGCGGCAGCTCGCGTCGGCCCCACCGGCTGCGCTGATGCAGCAAAGCTTCTATACTGTATTTGTCCCGAATTCCGGCCTCGCGCAAGAGCTGCAACTGGCACAGGCAGCACAGGAACTGAAGCAGCCGCCACACTCGCCAGTAGAGATGCAATGGTTCGCGGCAACTAACGTGAGACCGTTCAATCAATTGACTACCCAGACCCCTGTTGCGCCCGCCAGCACGGCTGAGATCGCGCTCGCTGCCGGTATCTTGCTGCTGTGCCTCTACCTGTTGTTTTCTGCTCTGCCCATGACGGTTATTGCCTGGAAAAGGCAGGTGTAAGAAGGCCAACCTGCTTACCGCCGACTCGTTGTCGTGAGAACGAATGGTGCCGTCGCCCGGATATCTCGCGACGACGAGCCGACCAGCGCCGCGAACTCTCCCGCTTCGGCGACCCACTGGCACGCCAGGTCATCATAGTAGGCCAGCGCGTCGCGGGCGATGGCAAGCGTCACCGTTTTTGTCTCGCCGGGTGCGAACTGCACTTTCGCGAAAGCTTTGAGTTCTTTTGCGGGACGCTGCAAACTGGCCGCGACGTCTCGTATGTACAGTTGCACCACCTCTTTGCCCGCGCGCTGTCCTGTGTTGGTCACATCCACCGACACGTGCAGTACCTCATCCGGGCCGATCTCCTGGTTGCTCAGGCGCAATGCGCTGTAGCTGAACGTCGTGTAGGAGAGGCCAAAGCCGAACGGGAACAGGGGCGCGACGTCCTTCTTCTCGTAGTAGCGATAGCCGACGAACAGACCCTCGCCATAGTAGACGCGACCGTTCTCGCCGGGATAGTTGATATAGGTGGGATTGTCCTCCAGGCGGACAGGGAAGGTCTGGGTGAGCTTGCCTGACGGCGTGACATCGCCAAAAAGGACATCAGCGATGGCATTGCCGCATTCCTGGCCCGGATACCATGCCTGCACCACGGCAGCAACGCGATCTAGCCAGGGCATGGCGATGGGCGAGCCAGTGTTGAGGATCACGACGGTGTTCTTGTTGGCAGCCGCGACTTTTTCGATCAGCGCGACCTGCTCTCCCACCAGTTCCATATCGGGCCGGTCGAAGCCCTCGCTCTCCCATTCGTCGCTCAAGCCAACGAACACCAGAGCCACGTCCGCTGCTGCCGCCAGGCGTGCCGCGCGCTCAAAAGCATCGGCGGGAAGCTGCAAGAGACAACCGAGGCGCGCGGCGGTCAGTGGCATCAGCGCGCTCTTACTCAACTCCACAGCGATGGCATAGGCGCGCCCGGCCTCCAGGTCGATGGCGGCTTTGACCTCAATGGTGCCGACCCCGTAGTACGCTTCACCGGCGGTCTGCTGCGTCCAGTTATCGATCACTTCTTGTCTATCGATGTACAGGCGACTCAGGCCCGCGCTGACCAGCCCGAAGGTGTAGGTTCCCGTTTCTAACGGGGTAAACCAGCCGCTGCAGCGCACCGAGAACTGACGCGGATCGACGCCATCGGGAACATGACCGAACCAGGACAGATCCATTGTACTGACCCGCGTCGTCAAGGCTGGCGGGCCGGCAAGATCGGCGTTGTTGAAATAGGCGAGGGTAAGCCCACGCTCTGTTCTTTCCTTATCAGGGCTAAGCACGTCTGGATCAAGCAAAGGGAGTAGTTTATGATTGGTGCAGCCAGGCTCGTAGCCAACGGTTACGCTATCGCCCACGCTGGCAACGATACCAGCGAACGGCGTGATGGCGTAATGAGGGTTAACTGTCGAGCTGCCGCCGCCCATAATACGCGCCGCCTTCGCATTGGGGCCGATAATTGCCAGCGAGCGTAGGGGCGGTGACTGGTCGCCACCCGCGCGACGCAGCGGGAGAACAGCGCGGTCATTCTTGAGCAAAACGATCCCTTCGGCAGCCGCTTCACGGGCCAGCGCGCGATGTTCGGGGCGGTCGATGGCCTGCTCCGGCGTCGCATCATGCGGCGCGAACAATCCCGCTTTGTCGATCAGTTGCAGGACGCGGCGCGCGCGTTCATCGATGGTTGTTTGCTCCACCTCGCCGCCCTCGACGGCCCGGAGCAAATTCTCGCCGCGCCAGATCGCGGGGCCAGGCATCTCTAAGTCAAGGCCAGCGTTGACGGAAGGCGCGGTACTTTTGACGCCGAACCAGTCAGACATGATCAGCCCATCGAAACCCCATTCCTCTCTGAGAATCCGCGTTAATGTATAAGAATTTTCGCTGGCATAAACGCCATTGACCTTGTTGTACGAGGCCATCAGCGCCCATACCCCGGCCTCTTGTACTGCTGCCTTGAAGGGGACCAGGTAGATCTCGCGCAGCGCGCGCTCGCGCACCTCGGAGCTAATGGTGTGGCGCTCGAACTCGGAGTCGTTGCAGATGAAGTGCTTAACCGTCGCGCCGACGCCCTGGCTCTGGACGCCGATGATGTAGGCCACGGCCATCCTGGCGGACAGGTAAGGGTCTTCGGAGAAACATTCAAAGTTGCGCCCATTGAGTGGGGAGCGATGAATGTTGACCGTGGGAGCGAGCAGAACGTGAGCTCCCTTACTGCGGGTCTCTTGCGCCAATGCCTGCCCGACGCGCTCGACCAGTTCCGTGTTCCACGTTGCGGCCAGCGCGATCCCGACAGGGAAGCAGGCCGATGTCATGCTCCCCGCGAACCTTTCATTGCCGCGCGCGCCGTTGGGGCCGTCCGTCATTTTCAGAACCGGGATGCCAGTCCGCTCGATGGAGACGGTATGCCATGTGTCAGCCCCGGCCAGTAGGGCCACTTTTTCCTGGAGCGTCATCTGGCTCAGCAGGTTGTCAATGAATGCTAATTCTCCCATAAAACCAGGACCTTGCTATTCGAGATCTTCCGAAGCGTGCTTCTTCGCAATGAATGCTAATTCTCCCATAAAACCAGGACCTTGCTATTCGAGATCTTCCGAAGCGTGCTTCTTCGCAGTGAGCCTGGAAAGCCACCAATCTTCTAAGGGAGCATCTCTTTCTTTGACCCCTACGTCTCCGAGTATCACGAATGCGATGCAGACCAGGGCCATGATCGTAAAAATCGCGTTGAGGCGAAAAAGAAGAAAGCTGACTCCACTCAGCAGATAGGTTCCTACCAGAACAATAAGCAGAACGTTCCAGAATTGCCTTTGGGTTGGATAAAGCTCAATGGAGCTTATTATCAGAGTGGCGATGAAGAGAAAGATGGTCAAAATGACCCAGACGAGCAATAAATGCTTCATATCATAGGGTATGAACTGAGCGTTCAGCCAATTAACAGCAATGTCCATGTATTTCCCCTCTCTCCAAAGGAATGAACGCGCAGGTTATCACCCATGAAGCTATCCCTTTTGAATATAGTAGACGATTTTGCTAAGCAAAGCAAGTTTGCTTTCTGCGGATTTCACAAAATAAGGGCGTAAACCCATGCAAGCAATGACTCTGGGTCATTGCTTGCATGGGTTTACGCCCTTATTTTACCTATCATCATAAGATTGAGAGAACACTAGCGGCCAATGCGCCGATAGCGCGCCTCGGCAAACGAGTAGAGACCGTAGGCGATAAGCCCAAGCGCCACAATGAAGAGCAACACCAGGCCAAAGGGTTGTTGTACAAGTTCTCTCAAGGCGCCATCCAGGCCGACGGCTTTTTTCGCGTTGTATTGGAACGCCGCCACAATCAAGAAGATGCCGATAATAGTGAAGACGATGCCAAGAGCGGCATAGCCGAGACGACCCAGGTTAATAATAGCTTTGCGTGTGCTGTTCCGCAGCTGGCCCAGGTTCAGGCGCGATTGAAATTGCGCCTTGTAGGCTCGGATATAGAGGTATAACGCAATGGCGAGAACGACCAGTCCGACAATCACTACCAGCGCCTGACCAAACGGCTGTTTAAGCAATAACGCCGTCCAATCCTGGGTGGAGGAAGTAGTGCTTTTCCCCGCGCTGCCCGAACCGCTCACGACCCGCAAGGTGCCATATCCGAGGACGATATACGCGACGCCGACCACCGCGTAGCCAACACGCCCAAGAATGCCTTTGGCTTTTGATCCCTGGCCTTCGGTGTCTAACACCCCCTGAATAATAGACCACAATCCGAAACCAAAGAGACCTACAGTCATGACAATCAGAATGAACCTGCCGAATGGAAGCGCACCGATTGCACCAATTGCGCCGCGCTGGTCGGTTGCCGAACCGCCATGCCCGACCGCCAGGAGGGCCGCCAATATCCCAATAACAACGTAAAGAATGCCTTTAACTATGTAGCCCAGGCGCGCGAGGTAAACCACGACCGGGCTGGTTGCGGCGCGCCGTGCCGTTCGTTCCGCGCGATGAATGTCAGGCGTGCTTGTTCGCATAGCATGTATGTCCTTTCTCCTGTCCCGTGACAGGAGCGTGTCTTCACAGAGATCAATAGTAAACTCAATCTTCTGAGAAGATCACGTTCAATCACGCCTTTCCGTTTCATACCGTTGAGGTTGCCTCTACGATCATCATACAACCTGTGCTAATGCTGCTGTATCCAGATGTTCCGGCACATCAAGCACGCGCATGAACGCGGAGACCACTGCTGGATCGAACTGACTTCCGGCGCAGCGCTGGAGTTCCGCCCTGGCATCAGGCGGCTGCAACGCTTTGTGGTAGGGACGATCAGAGATCATGGCATCATAAGAATCTATCACCGTGAGAATGCGCGCCCCCAGCGGGATCATCTCCTGGCTCAGACCATACGGGTATCCGTTCCCATCCCAGCGTTCGTGATGAGCCACCACAATATGCGATAGCAGCGCGCCTTTCCCGCCTGCCTGCGCCAGAATATGGCGACCGATAGTAGGATGGCGCCGCATCACCTTCCATTCGTCGTCGTTAAGCGGTCCGGGCTTGTGCAAAATTTCCTGGGGAATACCAACTTTGCCGATGTCGTGCAGCATAGCGGCTAAACACAACAGATGACGCTCTTCCTCCGCGCATCCCAGTTCGCGTGCCGTCGCATCCACCAGTTTCACCATGCGCTGCGCGTGGATGTTCGTCTCCTTATCATAGGCATTTGCCACCGCTACCAGGGTCTGCAGCGCCGCGCTGTCCGCGGTCTGCCGGTCGTCGGTCGCCGCCAGCATTTCGCGCACAAGGGACATCTCCTCGCCGACCACGCAGACGCGATTGCGCCCGCTTTGTTTCGCCCGATACATTGCCCCATCGGCTGCCTCGATCAGGGTTTCCGGCCTATCTCCATGTTCACGTGAGACCGCGACACCGATGCTGCACGTCAACAGGATACGCACCGCAGCAGACCCTTCACCGTTCTCCCATAAGAATGGAGCCGCGGCCAGCTCGGCCCGTAAACGCTCCGCGACCGCTCGCGCTTTCTCCAACGTGGCGTTGATCAGCATAATCGCGAATTCTTCGCCGCCGTATCTGCCGGCAAAATCCTCCACGCGCAGCAGGCTCGCCAGCCGCTGCCCGACTTCACAGAGTACGCCATCGCCCGCGCGATGCCCCCACGTATCATTGATGCGCTTAAAATGATCGATATCAATGAACAGGAGCGCGCACTGCTCGCCCGTGCGTTGAGCGCGCGACAGTTCTTCTTCGACGCGGTTCATCAAGCTGCGATGATTCGGAAGACCGGTCAGAGGGTCAGTGGTCGCCAGCGCTGCCAGGCGGGCATTGGCCTCGTTGAGCGCCTCGTGCTTCGCCTCGAGTTCGCGATGCAGTCGCTTGAGTTCCTCGGCGTTCGCCAACTCATCACGTTGACGCTTCGATTCCTCCAGCAAGCCGACGATGGTATCAAGCATCCCATTTACCGCGCTAGAGACGCCGGCGATCTCATCGCGCCCTACCACCGGCAGGCGCGCGTCAACCTGTCCGCCTTCGACGGTCTGCACTACCTGGCGAGCGCGCTGCAAACGCCGCACCATAGTACTGTAAACCATCCAACCGATGATACCTATACCAAGGAGGAACGACAGCGCCGCCAGCACCGTCACCAACAAGAGGCGATTCTCTTCAACGACCAATGCATCGTGGATAGAAGGCAGCAGACCAGAGGTGAATTGGGACAGTCCCAGGAAACTGCTCATCGCGACGGCGTAGGCCGGCTCAACCTGGATCAACTCCAGAAGACTCGCCTGCGTCACATGGCCCACGTTGAGGTTATCAAGCACCTGCTGCTGCGTACTGCGATACGTATTCCAGGCACTTGACGCGGCCTCCGCGAGTGAATCTTGCTGAGCGATCTGATCGGAATGTCCCGCCGCCGCGAAGAGAGTTGTGAGGCCAGGATAGCGATCAAAGATATCCTGCCGCATATAAGCCGACACAGCGCTATCGAGATTCGCCGTGATAATATTCAATGCGCCCTTGTCTTCCTGAAGCGTTATCTTGTATGGATGAGTTTTGCTTGCATCGTTGATAGTTGCCTGTAACAAGGCATGGGCCTGCTGCAAAGTACTCTCCATCGCTGCCAGCGAGGTATAGCCGTTCATCTGCGATCCGTAGAAGGAGGACTCGTAGGTCAGAAGTTGCCGGCTCTGAAAAGCAATACTGCTTAGAGCAACGGTTCCTATAAGAAACGGGATCAGTACTCCGAAAGCCAAACGTTTCGCAATCGGCATATTGAGCAAGATATGATGCCGTCTGCCGCTTTGCAATGGCAGCAGATGCTGTCGTGTGATAGCCATGAAAAGCCGTGCCCTCTTTCGCATAAATCATTGGGGAGATCTACTCTCAAGAAGGAAGTATCGGCTATATGGAAGATTTCGAGAGACCGTTAGGGGCTATTTCTAGAGTTTGCTACTGATTTGTGATGTGATTGCGAGAAGGGTTTACATGACCAGGACGAAGCCCTCCATAGAGATGGGATATTCTGAGGCCACTGGGAGAGCAACAACGCGGTGAGACGCCGGATCAACCTGGTCATGGTTGCGAGAGTAGTAGTAGTAGAGTCCAGGCGTATGAAAGAGGACCGTCACGCTCTCGCCCCCAGGAACTTCGTTGGTTCCAGCAAGGCGGTACAAGCCAATATTCGCCGGATTGACCGGCGCTGACCAGCCTGCCACGAGATCAACAAAATGCGGGTTCGCATCGAGATTATGCCAGGTCACAGCTCCATTGGCGGCAATAGCAATAAATTCCTGCGAGAACATACCATGTCCCTGCAGGACGTAGACCAGCGCGCTAGAAGGAAGCTCGCCGATGCTGCCTTGCACCCAGATCACGCCTTCCATCGCCTCCGGGTAGCTCTTTGACCGGGAGTATGCTGTCACTCGCTCAAAGGAGGTATTCCATCCCGCCATTCCCGTGTCGTAGTAGTGGTATATCCCCGGCCTGGTAAAGAGAAACGTGGCGTCATGACCAGCAGCCACGGTGTATGCAAACGGCTGCGGATTGATATACGCGGTATAACCAGGGGTGGTTATAATGCGATGGGTGACGGCATCATTATTCTTCCAGGTAACAGTAGTATTCACCTGCACCGGCAAAATAAAGGGGATAAAGAGATCCTGATCCAGCGGCATCGTCACAGTCGCGTGTGAAGCTGGCGGCAACTTCGATTTACTGGCCGTGGTCACATGATAGGCGGAGAAAAGCGGTAACGCACGGTCGAGCGCCACGGCGCTTCCCAGCAAGACGATGGCAACAATGACCCATACTCGCCACGATATTTTTCTCATAGTGCTGGGAACCCTTCTACAGATGATGAGCGCGAAAGACAACTACTACCAACAGTATAGCTAGCGCCACCAAAGCCTCTCAGCATCATTTGCTTTTCATCATAAACTCCTGCTGATTTCGCGCGTGTTGCCTGACCCCCCTTGTGGGAGTCAGGGAGCATTCTGGCCCTGGAAAGGTGGGTATCACTCAGTGGAACAATAGATTAGATTTCTGGCCCAGGCAGGTGCGAAGCCAGAACATTCTGCGATAGCAAAGCAAGAGGCACAATGCCATAGCGCAAAAATAACGACGATTCTTGATCCATATCCAGAAACGCCGCGTATGATTGGAATGGAGACGCGCCGTTTCCTCGCGTATACACATGCTCCACGCTCCAGAAGGGATAGCTTCCCGCGCCTACTGACGCGCTATCCGGCATGGCGCCATCAATAGCCAGAACAGACACATGACTACCCTGGACATCTTGCCAGGGAACATAGCTGATCGCGCCCGCCGTTTCCGCAACAGCCTGCGCCCAGTTACCATTCAAACGCAGACCATGCACATGCTCGGCCATGCCGTGCAAAACAAACGCGCGGAAAATCTGCGCTACGGGATCGGATGCCGGGCGCTGGATAACCGTGATCGGCTCGTCAGGGCCGCCCACTTGCGACCAGTTGCTGATCTGCCCCCGGTAAATCGCCTGAATCTGCGCGCTGCTCAACTCGCTCACCTGCACATCCGGGCTGGCGATGAGTGCATAGAGCAGAGCGCCGACGCGATGATCGGTAAATCCGCGCGCCGGGCGGGCCGTCAAATCAGAAACGGCGGCATCGATTGAACCTTGCTGCAGCCGGTTTAACCCCGTTCTGTCGCCACTGCCCTGCACGTCGATCGTTACGCCTGGACATATTTGTTGATAATTCACGCCCACTTGCTGCAATAAAGGCTTCATGTACGGCGAACCATCGATGGAAAGCGTTCCATTCGCACAAGCAAAGGAAGATGGCAACGGCGTAGAACCGGCACTCGCGGTAGGCAGCATTGTTGCCAGAACCGGCGGCGGCAAGCCGTTGACCGGCGTAAGTTTCACCTGATTGGCGCTGTGCGTGGCTGTGGCGAGCGGAGTTACCTGGCCCGTGGATGATGTGGGCGCAGAAGCCGGATTTTGACCGAAGCCCCAGGCATGGACGTTGTGAAATGGGACAAGTGTCTGCGGCAGCGAAAGTATGAAGAACGAGGCTCCCACCAGCCCGCACAGCAAGACGAAGAGCGTGATCAACGACGTGACGCGCTGCCAGCTCACTGAGGTGCGCTTCGCGCGGACGGGAATGCGCCGCTCCTGGGAAATGCCGGGAATGAGGGGAGAACGATCTTCCGCGATGGCGTCCTGCAGCGCCTGCGCGAGCGCCGCGGCATTGGCGAAGCGCGCCTGAGGAGTTTTCGCTAAAGCCGCCTGTACCACCTGCTCCAACGCTTCGGGCAGTTCCGGGCGCAAGAAGCGCAGCGCAGGAATGGCCTCGTCTGCATGGCTCAGCGCGGTCTCCTCGGCGCTTGCGCCGTCATAGGGCAGCGCGCCGCCCAATAAGCGGAACAACAACACACCAACAGCATAGATATCGCTGGCCGCAGAGATCATGCCGAGCGCTTGCTCTGGAGCCATGTACGCGGCATTGCCCTCGTGAATCTGCGAGACCAGTGGATCGCCCTCGCGAAAGGCAGCTCTCATGCCAAAATCGGTCAGCAAGATCTGTTCGTCGCTGCCGACCAGGATGCTGGAGGGTTGAATGTTGCCGTGTACGATGCCCTGGTCATGAGCATACTGCAAAGCCTCACACAGTTGCGTCACGATCCGCAGCGCCGCGTCGATGGGCAGCGGCTCCAGGTGCTGTTTGAGATACTGATCGAGCCTCTCCGCCTCGCTCAACATCGTCACGCAGAAGAGCAGGTCGTCGCCCGACCCGAATTCCAGCAAGGGCTGGATGTGTTCATGGCGACAGCGCCAGACCTTCTCCACCTGGGCAGCAAAGTGTTCGCGAAACACGGTCTGATCGGGAAACTGCGGTCTGAACAGGCGCAAGATGACATCGTAGCCCCCGCGCGTCGTGGGGCGCGCGCGGTAGGTCTCAACAATGCCCTCGTGAGCGAGACGCTCCAACAAAAAATAATCGCCGACGAGAACGCCAACAAGTTCCGGCATAGTGTACGCTACCCTCCAGGGAAGAAGAACGACGAGAGCAATGCTGCCACCAGGCCCAGCAGGAGCAGGACAACGACCAGCGCCGGCAAAATCTTGCTCAAGAAGAGATTCTCCGCGCGTCCCTGCTGTCCCTTTGCATCAGCCGCCGGTTCTTGTGGGGCAGAAGACACAAGTGGCTTGCCGCGCAAGTACTCTTCGGCAGTCATATCGAGAGCGCCGGGCGCATCTTGCGCGAGAGGCGACCACTCGACCGGCACGCCGGGTAACGAGGCGGGTTGGACAACCGAGGCCGTCAGATATGCCGGGGTCGGCGTTTCTGGATCGCCCGCCGGAGACAGAGGAGCCGCCGCGGGAGCCGGAGTATGCGGGGCGCCAACGAGCGAGGATTGAAAGGCGACCAGTTGCGGTTCTGGCAGCGCCTCCAGCCGCGCCACCGGCGAGGCGATCGGGGCGACCTGCACCGCCGCGTTGAACGCCCGGCTCAACTCGTCCGCCGAGGTATAGCGATCATCGGTACGTTTCTGCAGCGCTTTCTGAAGAACCTGGTCAACGGCCTCAGATATGCCCGGCGCAAGCAGGCGGGTCGAAGGCGCCGGCTGGCGCACGTGCTTGAGCAGCACCTCAACGGGCGTATGGCCGCTAAAGGGCGGCTGGCCGGTCAGTACCAGGTACAAAATCGTCCCCACCGCGTAGATATCGCTGGCCGGCCTCAACACGCCGAGCGATTGCTCAGGCGCAACATATTCCGCCGTTCCCCAGCCGACGCGGGTCAGCGCTTCCTGGCTATCCTCGTAGCCGCGCGCAATGCCAAAATCGGCCAGCAGGACGCGCCCATCTGGCCCGATAAAGATGTTGGTTGGCTTGATGTTGCCGTGGATCAGACCGCGATCATGCGCATATTGCAGCGCGCCGCAGAGCTGCAGCGCCACCGGCGCTGCCTGCATCGCCGACATCTTGCCGCCGACACGCTTCAAGAAATCCAGCAGCGTTCCCGAAGTGATGTACGGCGTCACGACGTAGAGCAGTCCATCCCCTTCGCCAAACTCAAGCAGGGGCAAAATATGCGGCTGATCCAACTGGCCGATCTTCTCGGCTTCGGCCATAAACAATTCGCGAAAAGACGCCTGCCGCGCGTAACCCGCCTGATAGATCTTGACCGCGACCTCGTAATCACCGCCGGTATTCTGCAGCGCGCGATACACATCCGCCACGCCACCGCGACTGATACGTTTGAGCAGCAGGTAATCGCTGAGCATGACGCCTTCGAGATCAGACATGCAACACCCCATTCATCCTCACGAAAACAAGACACAATACAGCCATTGCATTGAAACTAAACGGGGCGGCAGGGTTTTTTAGGAGATGGTAGGTCGCGCAAGGTGACGAGATTCCGGTGTATGCGTTGTGAGTTTCTCGCTTCATGCTACAATCAGGAAACAGGCTGTGTCAATCAATCCGCTCCTATGTTATACTGAGGTCAGTTATCGACTTGCTGGTGGAATGGACGCTGTAGTATGCCAGGAAATGTTAGCTTTTGGGGAAGGGTAAGGTCTCGCGTGCTACCCTGCTTATGGGAAGGTTTGTGATGGAATTACTGGTTGCGACCCTGGCGCACCTTAATCCAGGGCATGAAGCGGACGGCGCGGCGCGCATCCGCCTGATAGCCGAGACGATTCGCAACGCGCCGGGCCTGGTGAATGTGCAGCTTTACCAAAGCCGGGGCAAAGACACCTACTATTTTATCCTCACCACGTGGGAAGATGAGAAAACATGGCAACAGGCGCAGGTACGCTACGGCCCAAAGGGCTTGCTGCTCGGTTCCGCGACCGAATTGCTGGCGCAGGCTCCCGAACAGTGGTTCATGCACTACCTCTGGGGCTACAGCCGTCCCGCGAGCAAGGCAGCGCTGGCGGCGGTACACTTAGCCACCACCTACAACGATCAGGGCGAACGCGCCCAACGCGGCTGGATCGAGAGCCTGCGCCGCCAGGTCACGCAACCGACGCTGGCTTTCGCTTTCCTGGCGCGCGGCGTCAGTGAAAACGCGACGGACGCGCAGGAACAGGCCATCGCAGCGGGAAATACCATTGCCGCACCTGGAGATTACGAACAGGGGCCGATTTTCTTGAACTTTCTAAGCTGGGCCAATGAGACCGAACGCGAGGAATTTTACGCCGATCCCAATTACCGGGCCATCAGCCGTTTCTTGAGCAGCATCGGCGTCGTCCAGGCGCTCACACTGGAAACGTTGTAAGAAGGTTATATTGCCGGAAGGAGACAACAGTGTACCGGGCAGGCTAATCGTCGGAGCTTTCCGCCACAGGCTTGCGATAGTAGCGATACAGTTCCGCGTGCAACAGGTTGGGGTTGTTCCACATCTCCCTGCTGAAGGTATGATATTCGCCGTCGCACAGGGGAACAGATTGGGCGCATTGGCGATGGGGAGCCAGCCTGAACCTGATGTTGTCACCGACAACCTCAATCCACAGGTGACGCCGTGTGTAGCCCGTTCCCCACTTCAACAACAGCATGTTGTCGTATTCCTCGAACCAGCCTCTGCGTTTCAAATCAGTTTTGTTGATCTCTTGCAACATGTGCGCCAGGCCGCTCTCGCGCAGCACCCGTTTCGCGATCTCACGCGCAGTTTCAGCGCGACCGGCGGCAATATTTGTTTCCACTGGTTGATCCTGTTGATTCGTAATGGCTACAACCTTTCCGGTATCTGGTTCTCCATCCTTCTGGGGAAAACGGGAGCGAAACCCGTAGGGGCGTGGGCTTGCCCCCGCAAGGACGGAGACCCCAGTATCTTTCTCATTCGTATTTTACACGCGCTGCTCAAAGGCGGCAAGCATATCGCGTTCCACGAAGGGCAGAAGTTCATCAGTATGGTGAGCGCCAGCCGCATACGACGCCAATAATGGCGTGTAGAAACGCGATGACGCGGGCGCGGCAACAGCGCGTTCATCGTGGTGGAAGATGCCCTTGCGCGACGAGACATAGCAAATATTATTTAATGATTGCTTGGCGCTGCGCTTGGCCTCAGCCGCCAGATAACTGACTTCTTGAATGTCGCGCGGGCGGCACACCTGGCTGTTCACCACGCCGATTGATAATGAAATAAGCGGGAATTGATAAGGGCGGCCTTTGCGATCAACACCGCTAATCGAACCGCGCGTGTAGTCTTCGGAGCGATAGAGCGCGACGCTTTCTTCTTTGTAGCGGGTCACAATTTCCTGGCAGAGGTGATGCGCGCAACCTGGAGTCGTCACGACGATGAAATCGTCACCGCCAACATGCCCAACAAAATCATCGACATTGCCACATTCATACACAACCTGGCGGCAAATTTGCCCCACCAGCAATATCATATCATTTCCGGCAAGAAAGCCGTACACGTCGTTAAATGCCTTAAAGTTATCCAGGTCAAGGTACAAAATGCTCCAGGGATCATCGCGTTCAAGCCTGTAATCAATCGCGCGCACTACCTGCATTCCTCCTGGCAGACCTGTGAGCGGAGAAAGAGACGCCTGCCGCACGCGGCGTAAGAGCCTGCGCACATGCGCGAGCAACTCATCGGTATCAAATGGTTTGGTAATATAGCCATCAACATCGCTATCATAAGCGCGCATCCTGTCAGCTACCCGCCCCAGCGCGCTCAAGACCACAATTGGCACGTGCATTGTCTTCGGATGGCCCCGTAACTGCCGGATGACTTCATATCCATCAATCCCCGGCAACATAATATCTAAAATAATCAGGTGTGGGGTCTCGCGAAGAGCAAACTGAATCGCGTCTCTGCCATTCAGGGCGGTTGCAACTTGATAGCCCTCCAATTCTAGCGTCTCTTTCAACAAGCCGACGATCAAGCGTTCGTCTTCGACGACTAAAATATTTGCCATAGATGCTCCTGCTCTGTTATTTCACTACGCACGACAATATGACTATAAACAGCAACCGATCCATCCCCCTGCACGCTCGACTTGTCCCCACCAAAAACAAAAGCATACCATACAGCAGTACACCGGTGCTGAAAAGCGTCATGGCATTGCAGTGACTGACGAGACCTCTCCCCCAAAAAGGTTTCTCAAGAACGGAGCAGTCCCATAAATATCGCTCGCGCTCTCCGAACTGCCCTTGAGAAATATCCTCAATATATGCGCCGCTCGCAGTCAACGCGTCTCCTCGCATCGAGAAAACGGGGCAGCATCACCCTTGACCTGCTCACGTTTACAACACACGGTACATGTCTGCACATTTCTATGCCCTTGTATGTTGTACTTTTCTCCATTAGTATAACATCCTTAGACGCTCATGCAAAGGGGTTGGCATAGCAACTTCTGAACAAATTGCTAGAATTCGCTGAAAATGTACAATTCTTCGCATAACCTCTGCAATTCGTAGGGGCGCGTACGATTTTTGCACGCCTTCAGATAGAGCAGTTGACGGAAAAGCGTCCATGAGATAAGATACAAGGCACACAGCACTATGCAAACAGCGAAACTTATGAAGGAAACAATATGACCTCACCATCAGCACAGACGGCGCGGTCCGTGAGGTTTCAGAGCGCAGGACAACCGGCATACTCCCTCGAAGGAATGTTACATATACCCATCCCTACAGGAAAAGCGCCGGTCGTGATCCTGTGCCATCCACAACCAGTGAGCAGCGATATGCACGATCCGCTCACAGTGGCCCTGGCGGCTAGCCTCGCGCAGGCAGGGATGTTCGCCTTACGTTTCAACTTTCGCGGCGTGGGCAAAAGCGAGGGGCAACAAACCGACGGCCGCCTCGAGCCGCTTGACCTCTCAGGAGCCATCAACTTCGCCTTGACACTGCCCGGCATTGACGCCGCTAAAGTATGCGTCATCGGCCACGGCTTCGGGGCGAATATCGCCATGATGTATGCTCCGTATGACCCGCGAGTTCGTACTGTGGTTGCCATCAGTTTGCTGCTTTATCGAATACCACATGGATTCCCGAAAGCATTTGAGCGTCCCAAATTGTTTGTAATAGGAGAGGATGATCAACTTTGCCCACTCTATAAGCTGGAACCGTTCGTTGAACAACAAAAGGGAGCAAAGGGCATTAAAGTCATCCGGGGGGCGCGACATCTCATGCATGGACACGAAGATGCCGCCGTGGAAACCATTATGAAATATGTGAAGAACTGGGCAGCGATGCCAGGAGTGTAATAGAACTATGAATCTGGGAAATCCAATTATTGTCCAGAGTGATAAAACCATCCTTTTAGAGGTAGACCACCCACAACATGCCGAAGCCAGGGATGCCTTAGCACAATTCGCGGAGATCGAGAAATCTCCGGAGCATATTCACACGTATCGTCTTTCGCCGCTCTCCCTGTGGAACGCCGCGGCAGGCGGCCTGGATGCGCAGTCGGTGATCGACCAGCTTACCCGCTACAGCAAATATTCTATTCCGCCCAACGTCGTTTCCGACATTCGCGAATATATGAGCCGCTATGGGCGAGTCAAACTGGTGCGCGAAGGTGACGCGCTGCTGCTCGTCTCCAATGATGCCGCGCTCATGGCGGAGATTGTCCGGCACAAGCGCACGCAGCCCTACCTGATACGCCAGTTGAACAGCCATACCATCCAGGTTGATGCCTCGCGGCGCGGGCATATCAAGCAGGCGCTGATCCACATCGGCTTCCCGGCGGAAGACCTGGCCGGCTATACTGACGGCTCGCCCTTGCCGACACACCTGCGCGATCTCGCGCTCACAGGCAAACCTTTTGCGCCGCGCGCCTATCAATACGGGGCCGCGGGCGCGTTCTACGCCGGTGGCGCGCCGAGCGGCGGCAGCGGCGTCGTCGTGCTGCCCTGCGGCGCGGGCAAAACGATTGTCGGGCTGGCGGCCATGGCCGATATCCAGCGCGCAACGCTGATCCTCTGCCCGAACAATACGGCAGTACACCAGTGGATCAATGAAATTACCGACAAAACCGATATCCCGCCCGAAATGATCGGCGAATATACCGGCGATCGCAAAGAGATCTGCCCGATCACCGTCAGTACCTACCAGATACTGACCTACCGGCCCTCGGAAGACGGCAACTTCCCGCATTTCTCGCTTTTCACCAGCTTTGATTGGGGCCTGATCATCTATGACGAGGTTCACCTCTTGCCCGCGCCGGTCTTTCGCATCACGGCGGAGATTCAGGCCCGCCGGCGCCTGGGCCTGACGGCCACGCTGGTGCGCGAGGATGGACGCGAGGCGGACGTTTTCAGCCTGATTGGGCCGAAGAAGTACGATGTCCCCTGGCGCGAGCTAGAACGGCAGGGCTGGATCGCCACGGCGGAATGCCACGAAATCCGTGTCAGCCTGACCGAGGACGAACAAATGAGCTACGCGATGTCCGAGGACCGCGACAAGTATCGCATGGCGGCGGAGAATCCGGCCAAGTTCACCGTGACGCGCTACCTGGCCGAGCGCCACCACAATGACCTGGTGCTGATCATCGGCCAGTACATCGATCAGCTTAAGCACCTCGCGGAAGAACTGCAAGCTCCCTTGATCACAGGAAAAACATCGAATAAGCAGCGTGAAAAGCTCTACGACCTGTTCCGCCGCGGCGAACTCAAGCGATTGGTCGTCAGCAAAGTAGCAAATTTCGCCATAGATCTGCCGGACGCGAACGTGGCAATCCAGGTCTCCGGCACTTTTGGCTCGCGCCAGGAAGAGGCGCAGCGCCTGGGCCGCATTCTACGGCCCAAGAGCGATGGCGGGTTAGCCTACTTTTACTCTATCGTGACGCGCGATACCCGCGACCAGGATTTTTCGGCCAATCGCCAACTGTTCCTGACGGAGCAAGGATATCGTTATATCATCGAGGACGCGGAAGAAATGCTCGCATCATAAAATATGCGAACCCGTAGGGGCGTGGGCTTGCTCCGCCCTGGTGAGCAAGACAAGACCATGCGCCGTTGTTGGGCGGGGCAAGCCCACGCCCCTACGGGTTTCGGCCATTTTCCCCCCTGAAGGACGAAGGCCCCTACGGGTTCTTCCTTGACAGTGCCAACGATCGGATGGTACGCTTTTTGAGAAAAGTGCATGGTCTACAGAGATGAGAGGACAGTATGTCTGATAGTTACATAGACGTATCGAGCAAAGATTTCGCGGAAAAAGTCCTGGACGCGGAACCAATGGTGCTGGTGAACTTTATAGCAACAGGCAGCGGCGCGTGCCAGATTCAAGCCCCAGAGTTTGAGGCTATCAGCAGAGAATACCAGGGGCGTGCCATCTTCGCGCAGCTTGTGACCGACAAGAACGAAGATATCACCAACCAGTGGAGTATCGATGGCATTCCAACCATCATCTTCTTCAAAGGCGGACGCGAGATTCACCGCATCAAGGGCATTATTATGCGCGAACGCTTGCGCAAGCAGATAGAAGGGGTCTTGCTTGCTCACTAATATCTATCCTCTTCGTTTGGCAGCGTCGCTGCACGAAACGATCTGGGGTGGGCAGCGCTTGCAGCGCGACGGGTGGAAACGCCTGCCTTCGCCTGATGCTGCCGTCGGCGAGTCCTGGGAGACCGAAACCAGCAACGTGTGCCTGAACGGCCCTTACGCAGGCAGCACGCTGGGTGAGCTTGTCAACGAACTCGATGAAGCTTTGCTTGGCGCGCAGGTTATCGGCATCTTTGGGCATCGCTTCCCTTTGCTCGCAAAATTCATTGACGCCAACGCCAAACTCTCCGTTCAGGTTCACCCCGACGATGCCTACGCGGCGGCGCGCGAACATGGCAAGTTGGGCAAAACCGAATGCTGGTACATTCTCGCCGCTGAGCCGGGCGCGACAATTGTGCATGGCTTCCAAGCTAAAACCGCGCGCGCCGCCGTGCAACAGGCTATCGAGCAGGTTCGCCTTGAAACGCTGCTGCATGAAGAAGTCGTCTCCCCCGGCGATATCATTTTTGTTCCCGCGGGAACCGTCCACGCTATCGGCGGCGGCATCACGCTCTACGAACTCCAGGAATATTCCGACATCACCTACCGCATGTACGATTATGGCCGCCTCACGCCCACCGGCGCGCCGCGCGAGCTGCATATCGAACGCTCGTTGGACGTCGCTCATTACGATGTCTCACCCAGAGTAAAGGTGCAGGCAGTCCCGCTTGTATACAATGCGCACTACGCCGAACGCGGCCTCGTCGCCTGCCCCTACTTCGTTGTGCGCGAAGTGACGCTTCTATCCAATGGCTATATGAAAAACAAAACGGCGGGAAGTTGCGTCATTCTTACCTCGCTTGGCGCGGAGATACTCGTGCGCTATGGGGATGCGCTTGAGCAATCGGTTTCGCTCTCACGCGGGGAAACGCTGATATTACCGGCAGCGCTCGGCTCCTATTGCATCGAAGGCGATGGAAAGTTCGTGTACTCGTATGTTCCTGCGCCGGGCGACGCGGCCTGGACGGCCTGGAAACAGCTCAACAGGTAACTTGTGACCGGCAAAACATCACGATTCCTGGCGGCGTTTTTTGCGCTCTTTGTCCAGGTCGGTGATCGTTCCTTCGACGACCTTGCTGCTATCTACCTCTTCCTCAGCGGAGCGATCAAACATGCTGCCCGCCGTAAAACCCTGCCGCAAATCGTTGATCTGGGAGACGGTACGCGCAACCCCCATAAAGGAATTGAAGATGAACAGTAGAATCGCCAGCCCGCCCCATACAACGAGGCCGATCAGCAGCGTCACGCCGCCGCTGGCAAGGCCGCTGAGAATCCCTGCGAGTACGCTATTCATGATCGCTTCGATCGCTATGCCCGCGATGATCAGTATCCAGAAGTAGCGTACCAGCACTTTCAACGACCAGTGCGTAAACCAGAACACGGCCTTGATTGGGTCCGAGGGCATATTCCAGGCAGGGAGCAGTGCGTTACGGCGTCTCAATTTCTTCACGATAATTTGTTCCTCCCAAAGCTGCGGCCCAAAACCGCGACCCGATAGCTCTATTGTAACACAAGGCGCGATATATCGGGATACAAACTCTGACCGCGATCAATTCAGCCGACTGCGATCCTCATCGATCTGGCTGGACAGCATCTGACGCATAAACGGCACTTCGCGGTGCAAGACCGCGATCACCTCCTGGAGACGCTGCAGTGTCGAAGTCAGTTCCAGGAAGCGCTGTTTCTGCTCATTCGGGACTTCCAGGAAATAGGCAATGAAATGGGATAGTTCTTCCGGATCATCCGGCACGCTGTCATGGATATCCTTCTCCGGCTCATTGGCAGCCTCAAGTAACATATTCAGATAGGATTTGAACAGACCGCCCGCCTGTTTCGCCAGGTCCAACAAAGTATCCTCTGGTTCGGAAACATCTCCATATACTTCTACTACGCCGGAGAGATACGGTTTCAGCCGGTGCTGGCTCAGGATGCGGAAGCGCCGCGTGCCGTAAGCCATGAGGATATAGTGGCCATCCGCCAGCTTATGGAGATCGTGTATCTCCGCCATCGTGCCGACAGAGTACGGCTCTTCCTGCAATGGCAGGCTCTCTGGTCGAGCCAGCACTATGCCGAATGGTTTGTTTTGCCGGCGGCATTCGGCGATCATCTGGCGATAGCGCGACTCAAAAATATGGAGGGGCAAGACCATGCCAGGAAATAGCACGACATTTAACGGAAAGAGCGGTAGTTCTATAGCGCTAGCCGACATGGGTCTCCTCCCGCGGTAAAAAACCGCCGCCGCCGGGGGTACGCACGATCAGGACGTCGTCTACGTGAACATCGAATGTTGTTTTTCCCGCGAGTTCCATAACATTTCCATTCCGTTCCAGCAAATTGACGCCCACCGCTCCATCCCCGCCGCCATGCAGACCGTAAGGCGCGCGCCTGCGTCGCTCGCTCAACAACGTAACGGTAGCCGGAGCAAGAAATTCGAGTTCGCGGCACAAACCAGCCCCGCCGCGATAGCGACCAACGCCGCCTGAGTCCCAACGCAGGGCATAGCGGCGCACGCGCAAGGGCAGGTCCATCTCCAGCGCCTCAAGCGGCGTGTTCAGCGTATTGCTCATATGGACATGCACGCCCGACAGGCCGTCCGCTCCGGGACGAGCGCCCATGCCGCCGCCCATGGTCTCATAATAGGCGAAGACGCTTTTGCGCCCGGCATCGTACCCGCCCAGCGTCAGGTTATTCATTGTCCCCTGCGACGCCGCCGGAATCCTGTCCGGCGCAATTCGCGCCAGCGCGCCAAACAGTGCGTCAACGACGCGCTGCGACGTCTCGACATTGCCCGCGGCGACGGCGGCGGGTGCAAGCGGGTGCAAGATCGTTCCTTCCGGCACGCGCACCGTCACCGGCTCCATGCAGCCGCTATTGACCGGCACATGCTCGCCGATCAGGCAGCGCACCACGTAAAATACCGCCGAGCGCGTGACCGCCTCCACCGCGTTGACGCAGCCCACGCTCTGTGGCGCGCTCCCGGCGAAGTCGATAGTCATATGACCATGCTCGACGCGCATACGCACCTTGATGGGCAGCGATTCCGCGCCCCAGCCATCGTCATCCAGGTAATCGGTAAACTCGACTTCCGTCTCCGGCAGCGCGGCCAGCGCGAGGTGGCTCAGTCGCGCCGAATAGGCACAGAGCGCCTCAACGTGTCGTTGCACGGCCCGCGAACCGTAGCGGGCGATGATCTCCTGCAAGCGCTGCTCGCCGATACGCGACGCGGCCATCTGTGCATCCATATCCCCGCGCCGCTCCCAGGGCGTGCGCACGTTGCGATAGAACAGTTCCAACACTTCTTCGTTGATCACGCCGCCCTTCGCCAGTTTGAGCGGGGGAATGATCACGCCCTCCTGGTAAAGCTCGCGCGACATAGGCATTGAACCAGGCGACATGCCGCCGATATCGGCATGATGAGCGCGGCTGGCGACAAAGCCGAAGAGTTCGCCCGCGCGCCCATCGGGATCGGCGGCTATGAAGACCGGCGTGACAAGGGTGATGTCGGGCAAATGCGTCCCGCCCAGGTAGGGATCGTTCAGGATGATGATGTCGCCCGGCGCGAAATGGGCAAAACGCGCCAGCGCCGCCTGTACCGACGCTGGCATCGCTCCCAGGTGAACGGGGATATGCTCGGCCTGGGCAATCAGGCGTCCCTGCGCGTCGAAACAGGCGCAGGAATAATCCTTGCGCTCTTTGATATTAGGCGAGTACGCCGTCCTGCCCAGAGTGACGCCCATCTCTTCGGCGGCAGAGGCGAAAAGATGCTTGAAGATTTCCAGCGAGACGGGGTCTGGCGCAATGAGTTGCGCCGCAGCATGAGTTTGCGAACCCACGTGGGTTTGCGCCTCTACCTGGGCATTGATATTGCTCCAGGCATCGACGACGCCCTCCCAGCCCGGCGGCAACAAGAACGTGCTGTCACCCTGGACGATCAGCGCCGGGCCAACAACGCGGTTGCCATGCCTGAGTCGCGCCCGATCATAAATATTGGAGGTATATTCACCTGAAGCGAAGACCATCTGGCGAGCGCCAATGAGCGCGGGGTCGGCTGACGGCCCGTCAAACGGCATGGTTGGCAGCGCTGGCTGCGGCGGCTGGATGGTCGCTTTGACGCGCACAGCCACCACCTGGACAGGTTGATCAGGATGGCTATGCCCAAAACGCTGCTGGTGCAGGGCGTGGAAATACGCCAGCGTTTCATCAAACTGCTGAGTCGCCGGAACGGTCAGTTCATACGCCTGCCCAACATAGCGCAGGTCGCAGAAGCGCTGCAAGGTCAATGCCGTGTCTGAATCAGCGCCAGGAGACAGGGCCTCGTGCTGCATCTCGGCGGCGGCGCGCGCCTCGAGCGGCACAAAGAGGACAGTGAAGGCGGCATCGTCGATCTGCCCGGCGGCCTGCATGACCGTGTGCGCGTAATCCTTGACGACAGGAGCCAGTGTCATGCCGAGCGCGGAAAGTACACCTGGATAGCGGGGTACGAACACTGACGTAATACGCAGCGCCTCCGCCAGCTCGCAGGCATGGAGCGGGCCAGCACCGCCAAAGGGCAGCAGCGTATAGCGACGCGGATCATAGCCGCGTTCCAGCGAGACGGCGCGCAGGGCGCGTTCCATGCTGGCGTTGACCACGCGAATGATGCCGAGCGCGGCCTCCAGCACGCTGACGCCCATCTGCTCCGCCAGCGCGGCCATGCGCTGCTGCGCGCGTTCAGGGTAGAGCGGAAACGCGCCGCCCATGAAATAGGCCGGGTCGATGCGCCCCAGCACGAGATTGGCGTCGGTGACGGTGAGCTGATCGCCTGAGCCATAGCAGACCGGGCCGGGAACAGCGCCCGCCGATTCAGGGCCGGCGACGAGCGCATTGCCCGCGTCCAGGCGCACCAGCGAGCCGCCGCCCGCGCCCACGGTATGGATGGCGACGCTCGGCACGGCAATGGGGCAGCCTGCGACGCTGGCCTCGCCGGTTTCCGGGATCGCGCCGGGACACAGCGCCACATCGGTTGACGTGCCGCCCATATCGAACGTGATGAGCTGATCGTGGCCGGCGAGCTTCGCCACGTGAAACGCCCCGATGACGCCGCCCGCCGGACCGCTCAGCACAGTGCGCACCGCTTCCTGCGCCGCCGTCGCCGCCGAGATGCTGCCGCCCGATGATTGCATGATGCGCAGCGGGCCTGAGACATGCTGCCGCAAGTTGTCCAGGTAACGCGCCATGATGGGCTGCACATAGGCATTGACGGCAACCGTGCTGGTGCGTTCGTACTCGCGAAATTGCGGGAGCAGCTCGCTCGACAGCGTGAGATAGACGCCCGGAAAGCGGTCGCGCAGCAGGGCTGCCAGCGCCAGTTCATGAGCAGGATTGCGAAAGGCATACAGCAGGCACGCGGCAATGCTCTCAGGATCGCAAGCGGCTACCTGCTGCAACACACTATCGTAATCGGCGGGAGTTGGCGCGCGCAGGACTTCGCCCCGGTAGTCGAGGCGTTCGGCCAGTTCGAGGCGGCGCTCGCGCGGGATGAGGACAGGCGGGCGCTGCTGCATAATGTCGTAGAGCGCGGGACGATTTTGCCGCCCAATCTCCAGCACATCGGCGAAGCCTTCCGTGGTGATCAGGACGGCGCGCGCGCCTTTGCGTTCCAGCAGCGCATTCGTGGCAACAGTCGAACCATGCACAATCGTTGTTTCCGGATCAAGTCCCAGCGCCTGCATACCGGCCAGCAGAGCCAGGGCAGGATTATGCGGCGTACTCGGCGCTTTGTAGATGCGCAGCTCGCCCGGCGCAGGCGTTAGCATGTCGGGCGGAGCATAAGAGACAAAATCGGTAAATGTCCCTCCGATATCGACGCCGAGGATACTCGAGTTATGCTGTGACTGCTGGTTCTGCATGGCTCTTCCCCAAACTCACTTCGTTAAACATGTACTATCATAGCTTAACGAAAATCTATAGTTCAGACAAGTGCGTTTCACCATACCGCCGCAATAGCGTTTCACGCGACATCCATAGTTCTTGCGGGTACGCGCCGTAGGTCGTGCCTTGCAGCAGGCGGCCAACCCCACGCTGCATACATTGCCCAAAATCGTCAGAGGGGCATCACTGCAAAGTGGGAGAGCTACTCAGAGATCGTGTGATAGTGCGCGTGTTCGTGCGAGTGATCGGGCCAGTGCTGGTGATTGTGGCTGTGCGTCACACCAGGCGGCGGCA
>Ga0207416_1000846_pt1 | contig 46801 bp, 32 predicted proteins | sample PaiPotPPM11metaG_FD_184107 | JGI IMG/M metagenome (GOLD analysis project Ga0207416, IMG submission 184107) | Iron sulfur acid spring bacterial and archeal communities from Banff, Canada, to study Microbial Dark Matter (Phase II) - Paint Pots PPM... ...
ACGCTGGCTGCGGACGAATCATCGGGCGCTGTACTTGATTTCGGCGTGGTCGGCGGTGATGACCGTTCCGTTTGGAGCGGTGTGCTTCTTCGGGCCGCGCGCGGCGATGTTGCCTGCCCTTGCCGGGGCGATCTTCTGTATCTCGCTGGGGACAGGGCCGCTGAATGCGGCGATTGTGAATGCGGTGCCGGCGACGGTGCGGGCGACGGCGATTGCAATGGAGTTGCTGCTGATTCACGCGCTGGGGGACACGCCTTCGCCGCGACTGATCGGGATGGTCAGCGACCATAGCACGCTGGCGACCGGGTTGGGCCTGACGCTGGTGACCATGCTGATTGCGACGGTGCTGCTGTTCCTGGGGGCGGGAACGGTGTCGGAAACTCCGGTGGACAGGGAAGTGAGACCCTAACCGCTCATGCACTTTTTGCACTTAGCGCTGGTTGGGATGGGCCGGATTATCGCCGCGTCGTGGCTCTACAAACTGCTGGAGGCGGCCTGGGGATTGCCGTCGGTCCCAAACCTGACGGAGGCAAAGTACGACATAGAGCCGGTGGGGAGTCCGTCGATTGTGGTGATTGTGCCGGCGCGGAATGAAGAAGCGAACGTCAGCGCGTGTCTGGAATCGCTGCTGGGGCAGGACTATGCGAGCGTCCGGATCGTCGCGGTGGACGATCGCTCCGACGATCGGACGGGGGCGATCATGGATGTGCTGGCCGGGGAGCGGCTGGAGGTGATGCACGTTGTGGCGCTGCCGGCCGGATGGCTGGGCAAGACGCACGCAATGGCTGCGGCTGCGCGGCAGGCAATTTCTGTGCATGCTCCGGACTACCTGCTGTTCACCGATGGGGATGTTGTCTTCCGCAGCGACACGCTGCGGCGCGCGGTGGCGCAGGCGGTAGCGAGCGAGGCCGACCACCTGGTCGTCATGCCGACGACGGTGGCCAAGAGCCGCGGCGAGGCGATGCTGCTGGGATTCTTTCAGACGATGAGTTTGTGGGCAGTGCGAACGTGGCGCGTGGCCGATCCGCGGGCAAAACGGGATGCGATGGGGGTGGGCGCGTTCAACCTGATCCGAAGCGACGTCTACCAGCGGCTGGGCGGCTTCGACGCGATGCCGATGGAGATTCTGGAAGATCTGACGCTGGGTCAGCGGGTGAAGCGCGCTGGGCTCCGCCAGCGGGTGGCGACCGCGCCTGGGATGGTCTGCGTCCACTGGGCCGCCGGCGTGCTGGGTCTGGTGAACGGGCTGACCAAGAATTTGTTTGCGGTGTTTCGGTTCCGGCCAGTTCTTCTGATTGCGGCGGCGGTGTGGCTCGCCTTCTTCTCCTTCGGGCCGATTGCGTTTCTAGCAGTGGGCGGGGCGCGCGTGCCGGCAGCGATCACGCTGGTTTCTATTGGTGGATTGTTCATGCTGTCGGGCCGGACCAGCCGCATTTCGCCGGCATACGCTGCGCTGTATCCAGTTGCTGCAGTGCTGGTCCTCTACTCGATGGCGCGGTCGATGGCTGTGACGTTACGCGACGGCGGGGTGACGTGGCGCGGGACGTTCTATCCGCTGGAGGAACTTCGCCGGAATGCGCGAGGCGCCAGTCCAGGAGAAGGCGGTTGAACCCAGCGTGGGATTAGTCGAGCGGCAGAGCCGCCGAACTTAGCGGACCCGGTGCTGGGCGATGCTGGGCGCTCAGCTACGTGTAACGAAAACTGCTTGTCCACTGGCTGCGATACTATGGGGAATAGACTCGATTCGCCTGAATGCTTGTAACCGTTGCCCCCGGAGGCGTTTGCAACTAAATGGGGGGGTGTATTCGTCAATCTCTGTAGTAGCCACAAGCTACGAGGGGAAATCCCTGCCCCGATCGTTCTTGTACAGGAGAATGCTTTGCAATCTGATTTAAATCAGCACCCGGCGGCTGGTTCCGGCCAATCGCTTAACGACTCGTCTGATCCCGAAAAATCAAAGAGCAAAGGACTACGTGCGCTCGCCTGGATTGCTGTACTGCTCTTTTTTGGCGCTGGTTTCTTCCTGGTGCTTCATTACAAGGCGGCGACGCCAGCGCCTGGGGCCGGGGGCGGAGGGCGACGTGGCGGTGGCGCCGGAGCGGGAGGCGTTTCACTGACTTCGGCGACGGCGCAAAAGGGAAACATCGGGGTATATCTCGACTCCATCGGTACGGTGACGCCAGTGTATACGTCGAACATCACGAGCCAGGTGAATGGCATTGTGACGGCGGTGCACTTTGCGGAAGGTCAGTTGGTCCGCAAGGGCGATCCGCTGATCGACATCGATGCGCGGCCGTACCAGGCGACGCTGCTTCAGGCCCAGGGGATCCTGCAACGGGACCAAGGCTTGCTGGCACAGGCGCAGATGGACCTGACGCGCTACCAGGCGGCGTGGGCGCGGAATGCGATCCAGAAGCAGCAGGTGGATGACCAGGAAAAGCTGGTCGAACAGGACAACGGAACGGTAAAGAACGACCAGGGGACGGTGCAGTTCGACCAGATCCAAGTTGACTTCTGTCATATTGTTTCGCCGATCACGGGTCGGGTGGGATTGCGGCTGGTGGATCCGGGCAACGTGGTGCAGGCAAACGGAACGACGGTGCTCGCGGTGGTGACGCAAATCCAGCCGATTACGGTGGTGTTTACGGTTGCGGAAGACTCGCTGGGGCAGATTCAGCCGCAGCTGCGGAAGAGGGCGAAGCTGGCGGTGGAGGCATTCGACCGCACTGCCCAGAAGCAGATTGCCTCCGGGACGCTGATCACGCTCGACAACCTCATCGATACGACGACGGGAACGTTGAGGGCGCGCGCTTCGTTTGCGAACAAGGATTCGGCGTTGTATCCGAATCAATTTGTGAACACGCGGCTGCTGGTGAACACGCTGGTAGGAGCGACCCTGATTCCTACGGCGGCGGTGCAACACAACGGCCAGACGGCGTTCGTGTACGTGCTGAAGGACAACAAAGCGCATGTAACAAATGTCAAAGTCGGCGTCACCGAGGGACAGACGGCGCAGGTGCAGGGGGTGAATCCTGGGGACGTTCTGGCGACGAGCAGTTTCGACAAGTTGACCGATGGCGCTACCATCTCCATCTCTACCCGGCCTACTCCGCCGGCCAGCACCAGTGGGAGTGAGGCCCCTTGAGTCCGTCGCGTCCTTTTATTCTGCGTCCGGTTGCGACGTCGCTGCTGATGGCGGCCATCATGCTGGTGGGAATTGTTGCGTACACGCAGTTGCCGGTGTCGGCGCTGCCGCAGGTTGACTATCCGACCATTCAGATTTTGACGTTTTATCCCGGGGCCAGTCCGGATGTGATGGCGACGACGGTGACGGCCCCGCTGGAGCGGCAGTGCGGTGAGTTGCAGGGCCTGAGCCAGATGACGTCGACCAGCTCAGCCGGCAATTCGGTGATTGTGCTGCAGTTCAACCTGACGCTGGACATCGATATTGCAGAAGAGGAAGTGCAGTCGGCGATCAATGCGGCGCAGAGCTTCCTGCCCGCGAACCTTCCGGCGCCTCCGATTTACAGCAAGACGAACCCGGCGGATGCGCCGATCCTGACGCTGGCGATTACGTCGAACAGCATTCCGCTGTCCCAGGTCGAGGACCTGGTGGACACGCGCCTGGCGCCGAAGATCTCGCAGCTGAGCGGCGTGGGATTAGTGAGCATCAGCGGCGGGCAGAAGCCGGCGGTGCGGATTCAGGCGAATCCGACGCAGCTTTCGTCCTACGGCATCGATCTGGAAAGCCTGCGGACCGCGGTCAGCAATGCCAGCGTCAACGCGGCCAAGGGAAACTTTGATGGACCGCACCAGGATTATCAGATCGACTCGAACGATCAGTTGATTACGAGCCAGGACTATCGGCAGGTGGTGGTTGCGTATCGCGATGGCGCGCCGGTGATGCTAACCGACGTGGCGCATATCGTCGACGGGGTTGAGAACAACACCCAGGCAGCCTGGATGAACCAGCAGCCGGCGATCATCGTGAACGTGCAGCGGCAGCCGGGCGGAAACACCATCACCGTGGTGAAGAGCATCAAGAATCTGCTGCCGCAACTGGAAGCGAACCTGCCCAAGGGCATCGATGTAAAGACTCTGACCGACATGACGATACCGATTCAGGCGTCGGTGAACGATGTTGAGTTTGAGTTGCTGCTGACGATCGCCCTGGTGATGATGGTGATGTTCCTGTTCCTGCGCAGCCTGTATGCCACGATTATTCCCGGCGCGGCCGTTCCGCTGTCGCTGATCGGCACGCTTGGGGCGATGTACGCGCTGGGTTACAGCCTGGACAATCTGTCGCTGATGGCGCTGACGATCTCGACAGGCTTTGTGGTTGACGACGCCATTGTGATGGTGGAGAACATTACGCGCTACCTGGAGGAAGGCGACACGCCGATGGAGGCCGCGCTGAAGGGCGCTGAGCAGATCGGCTTCACGATTGTGTCGTTGACGGTGTCGCTGATTGCGGTGCTGATCCCGCTGCTGTTCATGGGCGACGTGGTGGGGCGGCTGTTCCGCGAGTTTGCGGTAACGCTGGCGGTGACGATTGTGATTTCTGCGGTGGTCTCGCTGACGTTGACGCCAATGATGGCTTCGCGGATTCTGAAGCACAATCCGGAGGCGCAGCAGGGGCGGCTCTATCGTGCTTCGGAGCATGCTTTTGAGTCGATGATCGCGTTCTACGGAAGGACGCTGAAGTTTGTGCTGCGCTACCAGACGGCCACGTTGTTTGTGGCGTTGGGCACGCTGCTGCTGACGATCTTCCTGTATAACTACATCCCCAAAGGCTTCTTCCCGGTGCAGGATACAGGCGTGATCCAGGGGATCTCGCAGGCGCCGCAGACAATTGGGTCCGTCGGGATGGCCGCGAAGCAACAGGAACTGGCTAAGGTGATTCTTCAGGACCCCGCGGTGGAGAGCATCTCGTCCTTCATCGGTGCAGATGGGACGAACACGACCACCAACAGCGGGCGCATGTCGATCAACCTGAAACCTATAGACCAGCGCGATTTGAGTGCGGCAGACGTGATTCGCCGGCTGGAGCCGAAGGTGGATAAGGTTGAAGGCATCACGCTGTACATGCAGCCGGTGCAGAACATCACGGTGGACGATCGTGTGAGCCGGACGCAGTATCAGTACACGCTGGAAGATCCGGACCAGAACGAACTGAACGACGAAACGAATAAGTTTGTTGCGAAGCTGAAGCAACTGCCGGGGCTGGAAGATGTCGCGACCGACCAGCAGACGGGCGGGCTGGCCGTGTCGCTGGTGATCGACCGGGTGACGGCGTCGCGACTGGGCATCGCGCCGACGACCATCGACAACACGCTGTACGATGCGTTTGGCCAGCGCCAGATCAACACGATGTATACGCAACTGAATCAGTACCACGTCGTTCTGGAGGCGCAGCCTAATTTTCAGCTGGACCCCGACATGCTGAACCACATCTTCATTCAGTCGAATGCCGCTGCAGGCACGACAGGCGCGGGGGCTTCCAGTTCGTCGGGAAGGGGATCGACTTCGGCCGGATCGAATGCATTGACGCAGAGCGCGCTGTATACGCCGTCGGCGAATACGCTGGGGCCGATGGCGCGGGTGATTACCGCGGGGTCGGCCGGCGTGAACGCTTCAGGTACGACCAGTTCGACGCTCAGCAATCCGATCCCGCTGAGTGCGTTCTCGCATTTTGAGACGACGACGGAGCCGCTGTCGATCACGCACCAGGGACAGTTCCCGTCAATCACTGTGTCGTTCAACCTGGCGCCGAACGCATCGTTGGGAAGCGCGATCACGACGATCGACGATCTGCAGAAGAGCATGAAGATGCCGGCAAGCCTGCAGGCTGACTTTCAGGGTACCGCTGCGTCGTTCCGGAATTCCCTGTCGAATGAGCCGCTGTTGATTCTGGCCGCGCTGGTGACGGTGTATATCGTGCTGGGAGTGCTGTACGAGAGCTTCATCCATCCGATCACGATTCTCTCGACGCTGCCGTCGGCGGGCGTGGGTGCGTTTCTTGCGCTGATTCTGTTTCACCAGGACCTGAGCGTTGTGGCGATCATTGGCATTGTGCTGCTGATCGGCATCGTTAAGAAGAACGGCATTATGATGGTGGACTTCGCGCTGGAGGCAGAGCGGGAGCACGGCAAGAGCTCCACCGACGCGATCTACGAGGCGTGCCTGCTGCGCTTCCGGCCCATCATGATGACGACGATGGCGGCGCTGCTTGGGGGGCTTCCGCTGGCGCTGGGGAGCGGCATCGGTTCAGAGTTGCGGAGGCCGTTGGGCATCGCGATGGTCGGCGGGTTGCTGTTGAGCCAGGTGCTGACCCTGTATACGACTCCGGTGATCTACATCTTCTTCGACAATCTTGCCCACCGGTTCTCGCGCCATCCGAATCATCCGACCAACGGCGAGGAACCGCAAGCGGCGGGGCATCCGTGAACGCGTCCGCGCCATTTATTCACCGGCCGGTAGCGACTACGCTGCTGACGGTGGCGATTGCAATCGCGGGCATTATTGCATTCCAGGTGCTTCCGGTAGCGCCGCTGCCGCAGGTGGATTTTCCGACGATCTCAGTGCAGGCGGGGCTGCCGGGAGCCAGCGCGGACACCATGGCATCGTCTGTGGCGACACCGCTGGAGCGGCAGTTGGGCCACATCGCCGGCGTCACCGAGATGACCTCGTCGAGCGGCCTGGGGTCTACCGGGATCACGATCCAGTTCGACCTGAGCCGGGATATCGATGGTGCGGCGCGCGACGTGGAGGCGGCGATCAATGCGGCGCGGACGTACCTGCCGGCGAACCTCCCGGGCAATCCGACCTATCGCAAGGTGAATCCCGGCGACTCGCCGATCATGATCATCGGCCTTACTTCCGACGTATACGGGCCGGACAAGATTTATGACGTGGCGTCCACCATCATGCTGCAGAAGATCTCGCAGATCCAGGGGGTGGGGCAGGTCAGCGCGGGCGGTGGCGCGCTGCCGTCGGTGCGCGTGGAGGTGAATCCGACCAAGCTGGCAAGTTACGGGTTGACCATGGCCGACCTGCGGTCGGTGCTGAGTCTGCAGAACTCGAACCTCGCGCGCGGGCAGATCAGCAACGGCACTATCAGCGCGGATATTGTGGTCAACGGGCAGATCTCGCAAGCGGACGACTATAAACCGCTGATCGTCGGCTACAAGAACGGGGCTGCGGTACGGATTTCCGATGTGGCCGATGTGATCGACTCGGTCGCCAACGTGCGCGCCGGTGGCTATCTGAACGGCAAGCGCGCGATCATGCTGATCATCTTCCGCCAGCCGGGCGCGAATATCATCGACACCAACAATCGCGTCTATGCGCAGCTGCCTTCGTTGAAGGCATCGATTCCGCAGGGCATCGATTTGACGGTGGTGAGCGATCGGACGGTAACGATCAAGGCCTCAGTGTTTACGGTCGAGCGTACGTTGATGGTCTCGATCGCGCTGGTGATCATCGTCGTGTTCGTGTTCCTGCGGAGCCCGCGGGCGACGTTGATTCCCGCGGTTGCGGTTCCGACCTCGCTGATCGGCACCTTTACGGTGATGTACATGTTCGGGTATTCGCTCGACAACCTTTCACTGATGGCGCTGACCGTCTCCACCGGCTTCGTGGTGGACGATGCGATTGTCGTGATGGAGAACATCACGCGGCACATCGAGGATGGGATGACGCCGCTCGCAGCGGCGCTGCGGGGTGCAAAGGAAATTGGGTTCACCGTGATGACGATCAGCATCTCGCTGATCTCGGTGTTCATCCCGCTTTTGTTGATGGGGGGAATTGTCGGACGCCTGTTCCGCGAGTTTGCGGTGACACTTTCGGCAGCGATTGTGGTTTCGATGATGATCTCACTGTCGACCACGCCGATGATGTGTGCGTATCTGCTGAAGAGTACGCCGAGTCACGGGCGCATGTACGTCGCGTCGGAACGATTCTTCCAATGGATTCTGGGAATTTACCGGCGAAGTCTGAGTTGGACGCTGGGCAATCCGGGGCTGGTTTTGACGGCGCTGTTGTTAACCATTGCGTTGAATGTGGCGATTGCGATCAAGATTCCGAAGGGTTTTTTCCCGTTGCAGGATACAGGCCAACTGGGAGGCGCGCTGCGCGGTCCCGAAGATGCCTCGTATCCAGCGATGAATAGCGCATTGCTGGAGGCGGAGAAGGTCGTCAGGGCCGACCCGTCGGTGCAGAACGTGCTTGGATTTACCGGTGGCGGAGGCGCGACCAATACCGGGCAGATGTTCGTCACGCTGAAGCCTCTCGATCAGCGAGGGCCCAAATCGGGCGCGCAGGACATTATCAACCGGCTGCGCCCGAAGCTAAATCGGATCACCGGAGCCTCGATCTTTCTCCAGGCTGGACAAGACCTGCGCATCGGCGGCCGGAACAGCAATGCGATGTATCAGTACACCATCCAGGCGGACAACACGAACGACCTGCAAACCTGGGGACCCAAACTGCTGGCGGGGATGCAACATCTGCAGGGGTTCCAGGATGTAAGTTCCGATCAGCAGAATGGCGGCCTGGACCAATACCTGACCTTCGACCGGGTGACCGCAGCGAGGCTGGGTCAGACGGCCAGTTCGCTGGACTCGGCGTTATATGCGGATTTTGGCCAGTCCGAGGTCTCGCTGATCTATACCCAGTTGAATCAGTATTACGTTGTGCTGGAAGTTGCGCCGCAGTACTGGGCGACTCCGGAAGGTTTGAAAGATGTGTACATCCATCCATCGCCGACCAACCCTACGCAGACAGGCAATTCTGCACTGTTGACGATATCCAAAGTGCGGTCCGGTACGACGCCTTTGGCGCTGAACCACACGGGACTGTTTCCCTCGGTTACAGTTTCGTTCAACCTGGCGCCAGGCATGGCGTTGAGCGACGCTACGCTGGAGATTGACCAGATGCAGGAGAAGCTGGGAATTCCTCCGACGGTGCGGGGTTTCTTTGCCGGAACGTTGCAGGCGTATCAGCAGTCGTTGGGCAGTGAGCCGGTGCTGGTGGTGACGGCGCTGCTGGTGGTTTATATCGTTTTGGGGATTCTGTACGAGAGCCTGGTGCATCCGCTGACGATTATCTCGACGCTGCCGTCGGCGAGCGTGGGCGCGATGCTCGCGCTGATGATGTTCAGAGAGGATCTGAATGTCATCTCAATTATCGGTATTGTGCTGTTGATCGGCATTGTGAAGAAGAACGCGATCATGATGATCGACTTCGCGCTGCAGGCGGAGCGTGAGGGCGGCTTGTCTACGCGCGACGCGATCTTTGAGGCTTGCATGCTGCGCTTCCGACCGATCATGATGACGACGATGGCCGCGCTGTTCGGCGCGCTGCCGCTGGCGTTCGGGACGGGTACAGGATCGGAGTTGCGCCGGCCGCTGGGCATTACGATTGTCGGCGGACTGGCGGTCAGCCAGATGCTGACGCTGTACACGACTCCGGTGGTGTATCTTGCGCTCGACCGGCTGCGCTTGAAGGTGATGGGAAAGAAACGCGATACGTACAACGCGGGCGGCGGCGCGATTGCCGTGACCGGAGACTAGACTTGAACTGGATGTATACGACGATGACCCACTACCGACTCCAAACTGTGATGACTGCAACGCTGGCGGCCCTGCTTCTGTCGGGCTGCCGGGTGGGGCCGAAATACCAGAAGCCGCCGGCACTGGCCCAGGCGCCGCCTGCGTCGTATAAGGAGTCCCCGACGCAGTATCCGGATACGGGAGGCTGGAAGGTCGCGCAGCCGCAGGACGCGATGCTCCACGGCAAGTGGTGGGAGATCTATAACGACGCTGAGTTGAATACGCTGGAAGACAAGCTGAATATCGACAACCAGACCATCAAGGTGTCGTTTGCGAACTTCATGGCGGCGCGTACGCTGATCGCGCAGGCGCGGGCGCAGCTTTATCCAACGCTGACGGCTGCGCCAACGTACTCGCGGACGCGCTCCTCGGGCAATCTGAGCAATACGGCCACGGCGAACACCGGGAGGACGGGTTCGACCGGGACGCTGGGACTGGATGCCTCATGGGCTCCGGACCTGTGGGGACGAGTGCGCAACCAGATCAGCGAGGAGCAATACAACGCGCAGGTGAGCGCGGCGGACCTCGAGAACGTGCGGCTGACCGAGCAGGCGACGCTGGCGCTTACGCTTTTTGAACTGCGCGGCCAGGATGCGTTGCAAGCGGTGTATACCCAGACTGTAGCCGACGACCAGAAGTCACTGGACTACACCCGCGCGCAGTATGAGACCGGGGTGGGGCAGCAGATTTCGGTGGTCGAGGCGGAGAATACACTGGAGAACGCGCAGGCCACCCTGACCGGAATTGGTGTTGCGCGTGCGCAATTTGAACATGGGATCGCGATGCTGGTTGGACAGGACGCGTCGACGTTTTCCATCGCGGTGAAGCCGTTGAATGCCACGCCGCCGGCAGTTCCGATCGGGGTGCCCTCGCAGTTGCTGGAACGGAGGCCGGATATTGCCGCTTCCGAGCGGGCGATGGCATCGGCCAACGCGCAGATCGGGGTGGCCACGGCGGCGTTCTATCCCAACCTGACGCTGAGTGCGACCGGGGGCTTCGAGAGCTCCAGCTTCAAGCATCTCTTCGACATCGGAAGCCGGTTCTGGTCGATCGGGACAAACGTCTCCGAGACGGTCTTCGATGCGGGTTTGCGTCGCGCCACCGTCAATCAGTACATCGAGGTCTACAATGCGGACGTGGCGAGCTACCGGCAGACGGTGCTGACGGCGTTCCAGCAGGTGGAAGACTATCTCTCGGCGGAGCGCATCCTCTCGCAGCAGCTGCAGCAGCAGCAGGCCGCTGCGGATTCGGCGCAGAAGTTCGTCGATTTGGAATTGGCGCGGTACCAGACGGGACTGGATCCCTACATCGATGTGGTGACGGCGCAGACCACGCTGCTGAGCGACCAGCAGACGCTGGCGACTCTGCACACCGAGGAGATGACGGCGTCTGTGCAGTTGATCGAAGCGCTGGGCGGGGGTTGGGACTCGACGCAGCTTCCGACACCAGCGCAGGTGTCGGTGAAGATGACGCCCGCGGAGACCACGATTCAGAGGTAGGGCTGGCGTCGCCGGTGCCGATTCGGGAAAGTTGACGCGAAAAGTTCGCCGCACTCCCCTAAAGTGAGAGCTCTCTCATCGGGACACGGGAACAATTGGCCCCATGACTGCAGGTTTGTCCTCCGAAACGGAGGACTTGAGCCATGCAGGTGACGACGGCGACGAGCGACGCGCTGCAGCGGTATCTAGACCTGGCCAGCAAGCAGATGCAGTTGACCGCGGAGAACATGGCCAATGTGGATACTCCGGGGTACAAGACCCAGGGGTTCGACTTTGCCCACGAGCTCGAGCAGGCGCTGCATACGGGCGCAACAACGACAGCGCGGGTAACGGATGTGGATGGCCTGACTGCGCGGCCCGATGGCAACAACGTGTCGCTGGACCGCGAGGGGATGCAACTGGCGAAGGCGCAGCTGGAGTTTCGTATGGGGGTCTCTCTGCTGAAGACGGAGTACGAGAGCAATTCGAAAGTAGTCCATGTTGCGGACGACATGTATTCGCAGATCAACGGCATGGTGCGGTAATGCGTGCAACTAGATCTAGGACGAGGCTGCGAGCCATGCTGCTCGCGGGCATCATGCTGGCGCCGATGCCGGCGCCCTCGCAGACGGGATGCGCGGTTGGTGGCTATCGTGTGGTGGCGCGGCGTTGGGATGCGGTGTTGCGCACAGGGTGGGAACTGCGGCAGGACTGCGCGCATCCGGAGTGGCCGGCGCACTCGGTTGCGGTTGGCGCGATTGCGGCCAAGGGTGGGATGGGAGTCTCGGAGGTTCTGCGGCCCAGCGCAGCAATCGTGCCGCCATTGCTGGTGCGGGCTGGGGATGCCGTGAGGCTCTGGCTGCAGGATGCGACCGCACGCATTGAGATGAGTGGGGTTGCGGAGCAGTCGGCGCGCAGCGGGGAACGTGTGCTGGTGCGCGTCACGAAACAAGACGCCGACGAGGGCCTCACGGTACAACACATCGCGGGAATCGTGCGCGGAATTGGGAACGTGGAGATGGAACGATGAAGATGGGACTGAATCCACTGACGGAGACTGCCTGGCACGCTGTGCCGGAAGAGCCCAGCATGACGAGAGAGCAGACGCGAGCGTACTTGTCGCAGCCGCTCTCCCTCCCGGTATCGGCTCTGGATTGGGCTTTCCTCGGGTCGCGGAACGGAATCGATGCGGTTCCAGGAAGCATGGTCCGGAACGCCGCGCGTTGGGTCGGCGTGCTGCTGATCCTGCTGGCGACCTCGAGCCTGGCGGCCCAGACGCCGATGACCACTGGGCCGGCGAAGGCCACTCCCAATGCACGTCCGCTGACCGCGGGCGGTGACCCGGCGGCAGCGTCGTTGGAGGCCTACCTGACGCGGGTGAGGCTTGATAACAAGGCAGTGCAGGCCTCGCCGGGCGCAATCTGGACGGATGCGGGACGGCTGACCCGGATGTCGACCGACGTGCGGGCAATGCGGCCGCACGATCTGATCTCGGTGGTGGTCTCGGAGAATCTGGCGGCGTCGACCGACGGAACGGTGAAGAGTTCGCGCGCGTCGAATGCGAGTTCGGGAATCTCCGGCCTGATTGGAACGCTGCACGCGGCAAATGCGCTGCAGAATCTGGTGAACCAGAACTCGTCGGAGGGACTTAGCGCCCAGGGTGCGAGTGCGACGAATTCCAGTCTGACCACAACGCTGGGTGGGCAGGTCGTAGAGGTGCTGCCGAATGGGATGCTGGTGATCGAAGCGGCGCGGCAGGTGGAGTTCTCGCAGCAGATGCAGACAATTATTCTGCGAGGCCTGGTGCGCCCGGAGGACATCTCGCAGGAGAACCAGGTGCTGTCGACTGCGATCTCGAGCCTTGAAGTACAGGTTCGTGGGAAGGGAATCATCAACGACTACACGCATCGGCAGAACGTCTTGGTGCGGTTACTTGAAAAGGTACTGGTGTTTTAAGAACAGTTGCTAGTTGTTAGTTGCTGGTTGGCGGAAGGCTAGGTAAAGCAAGATGGATCGACGCGCGATCGTTCTGATGCTGTTGGCGCTGAGTGCGACGGCGGTCGCAGAAGATGCACCGCCGCAACGCCAGGCGCGCATCAAGGACATTGCTACCGTCGAGGGTGTGCGCGACAACCAACTGGTGGGCTATGGAATTGTGGTCGGCCTGCACGGCACAGGCGATAGTCAGCAGACTGGCTTCTCGACGCAGACACTGGCGGCGTTGCTCTTGCGCATGGGGGTCAGCGTGCCGGCGACCGGGATCCGCGTACAGAACCTGGCAGCGGTCTTTGTGTCGGCGACGCTGCCTCCATTCGCGAGGCCGGGCGCGAAGATCGACGTGACCGCATCGTCTGCCGGCGACGCCAATAGCCTGGAGGGCGGGGTGCTGCTGATGACGCCGCTGTATGGAGCCGACGGCAAAATTTATGCACAGGCGCAGGGACCGCTGGTGGTCGGTGGCTATTCGGTCAGCGTGAACGGGAACACTAAGCAGTTCAACCATCCAACGACAGCGCGGGTGCCTCTGGGAGCGATGGTGGAACGCGAGGTGGCGATGCCGCTGGCGGGGGCCGAGACGCTCTCGCTGCTGTTGGACAACGATGACTTCAAGAGTGCGGAGGCAGTGGCGGCCGGAGTCGACGAAGAGCTCGGGAGGAGTGCGGCGCACGTCGTCGACAGCCGGACAGTGGAGATTCATGTTGCGCGAGGCGAGGATGTGCCGGCGTTGCTGGCGCGCGTCGAGGCGATCGAGGTGCCGTTCTATCCGCGGGCCAAGGTCGTGGTGAATGAACGCACCGGCACAGTCGTGATTGGCGGATCGGTGGTGCTGCAGCCGGTGTCGATTCTGCATGGAGGGTTGGCGGTCAACATCGTGAGCGAGTTTCAGGTGTCGCAACCCGGGCCTCTCGCGACGGGGACAACGCAGACAGTGCAGCAGACGCGGGTGCAGGCGACGGATAAGCCGGTGAACCGGATTGAATTGAAGCAGGGAGCAACCGTGGATGACCTGGTGCGGAGCCTGCAGACGATTGGGGCCTCGGCGCGCGACGTGATCTCAATCCTGCAGGCCATGAAGTCTGCGGGCGCGCTCGAAGCCGAGCTGGAGGTTCAATGAATTTTGCCATCGCAGCCGCGGGGACCATACCGGCGGTGTCCGACGCCGGCGCAATGCAGCATCGCAAGTTGACGGACGCCGCACAACAGTTTGAAGGCATGCTGCTCGAAGAGATGCTGAAGCCGATGAAGGAGCATGGATTCTGCCAGGGCGACAGTGTGGGCAAGGACGACGGCCAGGGCGGAGGGTTTGCAGATACGCTCAGCAGTTTCGGCGCTGAAGCGCTGGCGACGGTAATTGCGAAGGGCGGCGGCCTGGGCATCGCGAAACGGGTGGTAAACCAGGTGGAGAGCGAGAAGGAATCCCACGACGGGGCCGGACACCGGGTGATCCAGAAATAAAGAGGAGCGGCAGAACTAAAGTCCAGGCGAAGTGTGCCGATCAACGGATGGAGGACGGAGGGATCGATTGAGCTATCTGAATGGAATTGGTGGCCCCCAGCAATCTCTTGAGACGACCGAGACAGCCGCTGCAGCAGGCGCAAACCGAACGGCAAAAACGCAGGCGGCCTCGATGTCCGCAGTGCAGCAGGCTGGGGCAGGCAGCCTGGCCGGGACCGACGAGGCGAAGTTGAGCACGACGGCGGGCGTGATGGCGCAGGCTCTGCTGGGAAGCGATGTTCGCACCGATAAGGTGTCGGCCCTGCAGCAGTCGATCGCCGCGGGCAGCTACAGCGTTCCGGCGTCGGCGGTGGCGGACAAGTTAATGCATGCGTTGCTGGAGTAGCGCGCAAGGCGGAGCAGTTGATGGATAATGTGACTCGAAGGTCCGGAACGGGCGTGTGGGAGGAGTTGTTGACGGCTGCGCGTGAAGCGCTCGCGACTCTGCGCGCGCAAGACCTGGAGGAGCTGGCCGTGCGCGCGGAGAATATGCTCAGGGATGCCGCGCAGGAGGGTCTGACCGCGCTTCGCGGAGCGGAGATTGCCAGCCTGAGGTCGGAGCATGAATTGCTCGGGGACCTTTTGGTGGCGACCGACGGGAACCTGCAAGTCCTGCGACGCGTGTGTGCTCGCAAGATCGGCGGCTCGGCGGCCGGAGAGGCGCGCCGGCCATGGGCACGCTGACCGCACTGTTGAACCTGTCGCAAAACGCCCTGGAAGCCAACCAGGCCGCGATCGACACTACGTCGAATAATGTCGCGAACGCCAACACACCCGGCTATACCGACCAGGTTGCAACCTGGCAGGAGAATGACACGGTGTTGTTGAGCGGCGGCAATCGTTCGGCCCTGGGAGCAAGCGTAAGTTCCGTTTCGCAGCGCGATCCGGTGTTGAACCAGCGAGTTCAACAGCAGACGCAACTGGTGTCCGCCAGTTCCGCCGAGAGTTCGGCGTTGACTGATCTTCAGTCGATCTTTGGGATCACATCGAGTTCCTCGTCCGCCGTATCGACGACGATCGGAGCCGACATGAATACCTTCTTCAGTTCACTGAACGCGCTCGAGGCGACGCCCTCAGGTACTTCCGTGCGGCAGGGTGTGCTGAGCGCGGCCACGACCTTAGCATGGGACTTCAACACCGCGGCAAGTCAGATTGCCGCGCAGACGGGAGCCTTGAACCAGCAGGTGACTGGGACGGTGAGCCAGATCAATGCACTCACCGCGTCCATTGCTAAGCTGAATCTTCAGATTCAGAGCACCAGCCCAACCGCCGACGCTGGCACGCTCGAGGATCAGAGGCAGCAAGACCTGACCCAGTTGTCGCAGTACATCGGGTTTGACCAGACGAAGACGGAGAACAACGGGCTCACGCTGACGACCGCGAACGGCGCGCTGCTGGTGAGCGAAGGCCAGTCGTACGCGCTGGGCACGGGCATCGTCAATGGCAACATCAACGTGATATCGGCAGCCGGCCAGGACATCACGCAGATGCTCAGCGGCAGTTCCCTAGGAGGCGTTCTGCGCGCGAGAGACCAGAACCTGCCGCAGGCGTCTTCCGCGCTGGATACGCTGGCGTACGCGGTTGGCAGTGCCGTGAACACGCAGAATAGTGCCGGTGTGGACCCAACCGGCAACCCGGGCGGGGCGATCTTCAACCTGCCCGCCACGGCGCCTGGAGCGGCCTCGACGATCTCCATGGCCATTGTGGATCCCAATACGATTGCTGCGGCGGGGGTCGGCGAGGGCGCCACCGACGGCACCAACGCCGCGGCGTTGAGCGGCCTTGCGACTGCGGGGATTGTGAGTGGGCTGACGGCGACGAACTTCTACGCGTCGTTTCTGACTAGTCTGGGCAGCAGCGTCTCGCGCGTTTCGCAGGCGAACACGACGCAGCAGGCTTCGTTGAAGCAGTTGACGACGCAGCAGAGTTCACAGTCGAGCGTGTCGCTGGACCAGGAGGCAGCCAACCTGACGCAGTATGAGCGGTCGTATGATGCGGCGGCGAAGATCTTCACGATTGTCGATCAACTGATGGCATCGGCACTGAACCTGGGCGTTGAGACGACGGTGACGTAGGACAGGGAAGTAGCGGCTGAGGAATACCGGCAGAAGGAAACGAGCGAGATGCTAGTGGATCCACATTACGTAAACGGGCTGGTCGACTCCTTGAATCAGTCGACACTGGTGGAACAGAAACTGACCACGGAGTTGTCGTCCGGGCTGCGGGTGACGGCGCTGTCGGATGATCCCGTGGCGGTGGGGCAAGCGTCGATGCTGAGCACGGCGATCTCGCAGGACGATAGCTTTGTGCAGACGGCGGCCAGCACGCAGAGCATGATGCAGGTTGCCGATTCTGCGCTGGGCGGCGTGGTCACACAGTTGACGACGGCGCTGTCGCTGGCGGTGGCGGGCACTAGCGGCACAGACGATTCCTCCGATCTGACCGCGCTCTCGCAGGAGTTAAGCAGCATCCGGGACCAGGTCGTCTCACTGGCGAACACGAGCTACCAGGGGATGTACCTCTTTGCGGGGAGCCACGGGAGCGTCCAGCCGTTTGCGGTGGACACCAGCACCATTCCGGCGACAGCCACCTACAGCGGCGACTCCCAGGTGGGCTCGGTGACGACGCAGAACGGGCAGAAGATTCAGACCGGGCTATCCGGTTCGGCAGTGTTTCTGGCTCCCGGAGCAAACGTGATGACGGCGCTGAACAACCTTGTCGCCGACTTCGCGAACGGCACGGTGAGCGATACGGCGAGCACAGATATTGGGGTGTTGCAGACTGCGCTCGGGAATGTCTCGCAGCAGCGGTCTATTCTCGACAGTTCACTCAGCCGCCTGGAGAGCGCCAGCACCTACGCTCAGACGGATGCGACCAACCAGTCTGCCGCCATGATTACCCTGGTCTCGGCCGATCCGGCGCAGGTGGCCACGCAGCTGAGCGCGGCGGAGACACAAAATCAGGCGCTGATGAGCGTGATCAGCACGGCAGAAAAGCAGAGTCTTTTCGATTACATGCAGCCTTGAGCATCAAGGTACTTGCCCCTGATACAAAAAATGCGCGCTCCGGACCTTAAGGACGTCCACCCTATCACGGCTATAGTCCTGTCGGTCGCGGATCGCAGGGTAAGTAACGTCGCCGGTCAGCCCTTGCCAGAGTACCCGATTGAACAGCGCGGTCGGCACGCGATCTTCGACGGACCAGTCAAACCCACGAGTCTGACGCGCCCAATAGGCTGCGGGGTGGGCGTCGTGAAACGCCGGGTCCAGTTGACTATCCTGTCGCGGCGAACTTATCGCCGTCGCGATGGGCGCGGGAGTGATCGTGCCGTAGGTCCAGGCTGACTGCTTGAGATCGAAGACCGAAGTCATCGGCCGCTGATACGTATCGTTGAGATTCAGGTGCCCAATTCCCAGTATGTCCTCGATCGTGCGGACCATATTCACAGTCGAGTAGCGCTCGTGAACCACGCCTCCCTGCTTGACGTAGGGGCCGGCCACGAAGGCAATACTGCGATGAGCGTCAACGTGATCCGGCCCTGCCTGCGCATCATCCTCCAGGACAAAAATCAGGGTCGAGTCCCGATATGGGCTATGAGCGATCCTTTCGATCAGCTTGCCAACCGCGTAGTCGTTGTCTGCGGTCTCCTTCTCCGGGGTGTTGATGCCGTCGATCGCGTCCGAGAAATTGCCCTCATGGTCGTGCATGAAACGCACAAGTTCCAGGCTGGGAAGGTTGCCGTTGACGACGTATTGATCGAATTCCCGCTCCCATTCGATCTCCCGCCGGAAATCAGGATAGGCGTTGTCGAACGCGCGAAAATAGGGGTCAGTCCGGCCGACCAGGCCTGGTGTGGCTGGAACATCCACCACGGTGTGACTCGCGAACGGGTCCGGAACCTCAGGCGTGTTCGGTGGGATTCCAGCTTCGAAGCCATAATTGCGAACCGTCATTCCATGCCGCAACACCGAGTCCCACAAATAGCCTTGCTGCTTCTGGCCTTCAGGTCCGTCGGGCGCGTCGTCATTGTTCGAGCCGGGCAGCAGGTTGGGATCGTTCGGATAGTTGGGGTCGTTCATCTGCCGCTCGGCGACCGTCGGCATATCAACATTAATCCCGCGCGGCGAACCTCGCCCAGCATAACTCAGGGGAACCGTTTTGACGTTGATGTCCATCTCGCGAGCGGATGTGCTCCAGGGCCAACCATTCCCGCTCACCTCGCCGCTGCAGTAGAAATTGTCGAGATCGATGAATTGGTCCGCCAGCTTGTGCTGGTTGGGAGTGATGACGTTTCCAAATTCAGCGAGCTTTGGGTCACCATTGCCGCGATCAAGGTCGCCGAGTACCTGGTCATACGTTCGGTTCTCTTTAACGATGTAGATCACATGCTTGATGTGCTGACGAAGTGCCGCCATCGTCTCCTCATCTTCGACGTTCGGCAGAGAATCCAGGGAGTCGTTCGCCGCAACCCTCTTGGTCAGCCGCGCGAGTTCCATTCGATTCGGGACAGGAATCGCCTGCAGACCCGCTTTCTCAAGCTGCAGGATGTATTGATTCGCTACCTGGTGCTCCTGGAAATTCGCAGCAGGCATGGGAGTGCCGTCATAGAGCGAATTCGGTCCTGGATTACTCTTGCTGTTGACGTCGTAGAGCGTCTTTCCGCTGCGGCTGATGCTGATCGACTGCGGATACCAGCCCGTCGGAATCAGCCCGACGACATGGTGCGGTTGGCCCTGCGCGAGCGAGATCACCGCAATCGCATTCATGCCGCCGTTGCTGACGTAGAGCGTCTTTTCATCCGGCGACAGAATCAGACTGTTCGGCGCTGCACCAGGCAACTGTTGACGCCCGCGCATCACGCCTTCGGGCGCAGTCGTGCGAATTGTCTCGATCACCCGGTTGGTCGCCGTGTCGATCACCGAGACGCGATCGCTATTGTCGGCGACAACAAACAGGCGTGTCTGCGCCGCGTTCAGCACCATGCTGTTCGGATTGCCCTTCACCGGAATGCGCGTACGCAGCTTCGGAGCAACCGGGCTGGAGATGTCGACGACATCAATCTCTCGATCGCGCTCGCTCGATACATAGGCTGTCGCGCTCCCTTTGATCCCAACGCCAAACGGCGATTCGCCACCGGCAACTCCAGTCTGCGCGGGATTGAGGATACCCGGCCGCAGATCGAGCTCACCGACTTTGGTGCGAGTGGCAAGATCAACAAGTGAGATTGCATCGTTGTAAATGTCGGCCGCAACCAGAATCTTTCCGTCAGCTGTGACCGCCACGTTTGCGACCGTTGGCTTCTGCCGAATCCCCACGCCGCGCTCATGCCCCAGCGCCAACGGCTTACCACTCTCAGCCCAGAGTCCGTTCGTCCTGGAGAACAGATGAATGTTGTCGTCGACTCCTCCGGAGACGTAGAACTGATCGCCGGTCGGCGAGAATGCGAGGCCAACGAACGTATTGGGCACCTGCAACGCCTGCGTCTGCCGAAGGCTGCCGTCGGACAGATCGAAGACGAACACATACTCGTTCGAGTCCGCAGCATTCCGAATGCCTTGCGCGTTGTTCAGCCGGTTGTAGCCGCTGGTCAGCACCAGCAGCGTTTTCCCATCCGGGCTCATCGCCGTCTTGATCGCTTGCCCGGCAGTGTACTCCGGGAGATCCTTGAGGCCCGGATTCAGTTTGGTGAAGACAGCTCCGGCCGGTGCCAGCGGCGTGATGCCCTGACCGGATGGCACCCATTCCGGGCTCTCCGTCTTGCTTTGCGCACTGGCCGGCAAAACCACAACCGCAAGTGCGATTGCCGAAAGGCAACTACCGAGCCGCCGACCAAACGATGAATTCCGATCTCTCACAATCATTCTCCAGTCATCCAACGATTCCGTCGTGTGTGTGCCTAGAACAGAACCTTGAGCGACAACTGCAATCGTCGCGGAAAGTTCTGCTGGGTTGAGCCGATTGTCCCATACCCGGACCAGGCGCCGGGTTGACTCGCGTCGGCCACACTGGTCCGCGTCGGCGCTGTCTGTGGACTGCCCGTTCCGGGGCCGCCAAAGATTGGCGTATTGGTTAGATTGAACGACTCCGCCTTGAACTGCAGGTTAACATTCTCATGCACCACGAACTTCTTTTGGATGCCAAGAGCCGTTTGCTGTGCCCATGGATTGCGGACGGTTGTAACCAGCGACTTCTGCGTAACCGTCGTGTACTCCGGGAAAGTTGTCCAGCACGACGGTTGCGAGTTGTTGATATAGCTTGACCAGGACCTGTGACTGGGGCGGATGTTGTAGTTGCCGCAGGTATAGATATTCGAGTTCGGATACCCAACTGGAGTCCCGCCGTCGTTCTTGAAGACCCAATCCAACTGCCAATCGTTGATGCCCTCACCCAGCAGTCCATGCGCATTGCGCGCAATCCAGCCGCCGCGGCCGATGGGCAAACCGTACAAGCCGCTGAAGGCGAGATCCCATGGCCGATCCGAACCGTAGATTTGATAGTTAGGATCTGCATCCACCAAACCCGCACCGCCATTGTTCAAATAGCCCGTCGCAGCCATCGCCTTCGACCACGTAAACGCGCCAAGGAAACTGAGACCGTTGCTCATCAGACCTGTACCGGAGAACCGTTTCTCAGCCTTCATCTGAAGCCCGTTGTAATTGTCATACCCACTTGGATTGGTATAAACCGTCAAGTTGCCATCGTACTGCGGGTACGGAACCATCAGATACTTCGCTGCGATGGTCGGATTGGCGCCCAGCGCCAGCGTGTTGGGAAGCACTCCATAGAACGGGTTGGCTACCAGCTGATCCAGATAGCTCGGCGCGGCGTTGCCCTGCGCCCATTGCGCCGGAGTGATGCCGTCCATCTGTTTGCTGGTTGAGATATCGGTGGCGTGAACTCCAAGGTAGGTTATCTCGCCACTCATCTGGGCCGGCAATGCAAACCGCAGCCCCAGCGTGTATTGCCGAACCAGCGGGATCTTGCGATCGCGCAGATCGATGCCGAGTCCTTGCCCAACCAGCGAGGCCAGTCCCTGCGACGAGCCCGGAGGTGCAGCAAAGCCGTTAGCAAAAGGATTGCCGCTCCGGAAGCTCGTCGACGGAGTGAGTCCACCATCGGGTGATGAATTGTATTCAGTGGTCTGACTCCACGCACTTTGAATTCCCAGTTGCGTGCCCACCGCCGAACTCCACGTAATGCCCCCATGAATCGTGAGCTTGCTGTTGATGCCATAAGCAAACCCTATCTTGGGCAGCACCCGGCCAAAGGGAGTTTGATACGCAGGGAGACTGCTGCTCGAAAATTGCACTCCACCCAAAATCGGGTTCGCAATCGTTGCACCGTTCGGAAGAGTATTGCCCGCAGGAAAGGAAATCTGGTTGGTGATGGGATTGGTGCAGGTAAAGCACATACCCGCCAGCAGGTGGTAGTTGCGCTCCCGCGGCGAAGTTTCCGTCTCCCAGCGCAAGCCCAGGTTCAAGGTAAAGTTACTCTTCACCTTCCAATCGTCCTGCAGAAATGCGGCGTAGTAGTTGTACGACTCATAGGGCGCCGTCTGGTACTGGACGCTGCCCGAGGCCGGATAGCCCAGTAGCAAATCGGCCAGCACTGAGCCGTCGTTTGCGCTTTGCCGCGGGTTCTTCTGCGTGAAGCCAGTACTGAAGCCAAATGTGCCGTTGGGCTGCCCGATTCCTGAACTCACGTTGTGGAGAAGCATGAACTCGGCGCCATAGTGAAGATTGTGCGACTTCACCACCTGTAGAATCGACGGACTCAGATCGTAATTCTCGTACATGGTGGGATCGCCTGTGTTGCCAATCATCGAGGGGTAACTGTCTCCCAGAGAAATCGCGGGCGCCCATTGCCGTGACGTAGTGGGAATCTGCGGCATGGTCAGGCCGAGGTCGCTGGCGGTCAGGACATTGTTTCCCGCCGCAACGTTGCCGGAGGGATCGCGCGCATACATGCGGTTGAACGAGACTCGGATATCGCCGACGCGCTGCGCATTGAACGTGTGCGTCAGATCCAGCACCTGGGTCAGACTTGAACGATAGCTGTCGGTGCCTCCCGTGGCGGCTGCGCCGGGCAGGCCGTTAGAGTTGCGCGTCGTCAGGCCGGCCCACCACGCAAAGATCCCATAGATCCGGGTTGCGTTACTGAGGTTGTAGTCCACCCGTGCGATCGGCATGTTGTAGGCATACGGAGTGCTGGCATTGAAGACGTAGTTATTGACATACCCACTGCGATTGGGGGCAGGGAACAACTTCATCACATCGACACCGGTGGCGCTCACGCGAGCGGCTGGAATCGTGTTGTTCGGAAACAGAGAGCGAGTATAGGTGTTGCATCCACCCGAAGAGGTCGGCGCCGCACAGGTTGTCGTCTCGGGATCGTAGATGCCAGTCTTGTGCACAGCCTTCAAATACCCGGTCAGGTTCACATTGCCGGAAGCGTCGGGATACATATCAGCCGTAGGAACGGTGGTCACGATTCCATCCGGAAGAACCTCGCGCCAGCCTTCATAGCTGAAGAAGAAGTAGCCGTTCTTCTTCAGAAAGGGGCCACCAATCGTTCCGCCAAACTGGTGCTGGTTGTGAAATTCCTTCGGAGTACCTTGCTGGTTCAGTTGGTAGAGGTTGGCCTCCATCGCCGAGTTCTCCCAAAAGTCGTACGCCGTGCCATGAAAGCTAGGACCGCCACTCTTAAGAATGATGTTCATGATGCCCGCGCCTGCGCGCCCATATTGCGCGTCGAAGGTCGTGGTCATCACTTTGAACTCCTGGATGGCATCGATGCTCGGGGAGATATTCCACGTGCCCGCCGAACCACCGCTCTGTTCGGTGATGGGCGCGCCATTCAGCAGGAACTGGTTGAAGGTGCCCGGCTGTCCGTTGATGGAGTAGGCGTTGCTCTCGTCCCAGCCCCGCGTACCCGAGTTACTGGTCGCGCCAAAAGTGGTCGTCGTAAACTTCACTCCCGGCGTCAGCGACAACAGCATGTACGCCTGCCGTCCGTTCAGCGGAAGCGTCTGCACCTTCTCGGGATCCATCACAGTGCCATTGGACGCGTCCGCAGTATCCAGGCCAACTTCGTTCGAATGAACAGTGACGGAGTCCGAAACCGAACCCACCGGCAACGTGAAATTCAGATTGATCTTGGCGGACACATCGATGACAACGTTCGTTTGAATTTCTTTCTCGAAGCCGGCGGCTTCGGCCGTGACAGTGTACGTCCCCGGTTGGATGAATGGGAGAATGTAATTTCCATTCGTCGATGTTTTCACGGTGTACGTTTGCTGGGGGCCAACGGCAGTAATCGTAGCCTGTCGCACCAGCGCTCCCTGGGGGTCGACAACCTGGCCAAGAATCGTGCCGCGGTATTCCTGTGCCTGCAGTGCCGGCGGACCCACGTACCATGCCAGCAAACAAAGGGACAGCAACGCGGCATTCAGCAGACGCTGGAAAGAAATCTTTGTGCAGGGACAACCGTAACGAAGGCGACAGGGCAGAGAAACACTACGGACCATCTGCGAAACTCCCTTGGGTGTTCTATTGGATGGCCCATCGCTGGAAATCGTGGACCCCGGCTTGTGTGAATCTTTTGCGGCATCGGACAAGGGTCCGGTCTGCCACTCGATTCCCGGATTGTCTCCAAACTGGTCTAGCCATACGCAGTCAATTCACTGCAATGTTGCGCAGAGAGCGCGCAACCTCCCAGTCTTGTTGAATTTACTTCGCAGTAACGGAGCCCGTTTACCCTTGGATTTAACAATGTTGCGCTATACGTTTAACAGGAAATAGCTCTCGTTTCCCGACCGTCAGTCGCAGTCAAGCTTCCACGGGTCGATTCCCTTGCGTGCATTGTCCCGATTGTCAGGGGGATATCGGCCATCAGCATGACTCACACTCTGCACGTCGAGACCGATACTCCTTCTTCCGCAGACTCGCGCCTGGAACTCGTGGAACGAATCGTCGCTTCGCCATCGTTCGTGAAGTCTCCTCGCCTTTGCAACTTGCTCACCTACCTATGCAACCTGTCGCTCGAGGGACGCGCAGACGAGATTAACGAAATCAATATCGGCGTCGCCCTCTTTGGCCGATCGCCGGACTACGACCCTTCCGTGGACGGCATTGTCCGCTCCCACGCCAGCCGGTTGCGTCAAAGGCTGGAACAATATTTCAGTGAAGAGGGCAGCGACGAGTCGATCCGTCTTTCGATCCCGAAGGGTGCTTATCTCCCTCAATTCACGCCGTACGCTACCGCAGAGGATTCTCCGAAGGTCGCTTTCGCTGAGCCCCTGATCGTGGAAAGCGGCCTCGAGATCAGAACCGAAGTCCCAGGACTTCGCAGTCCGCGACGTCCTTCCCTAACTATCTGGATATTGAGTCTCGCGCTCGCACTCGCATTCGCGACGATCGTCTATCTGCTCGTGCATCCGCCGGCCAACGCGGCCGCGCCCTCCGCAACAATTGCCACTCACCCGCTCTGGTCAAAGTTTTTTGGCGCGGATCAATCTGCCCTGGTCGTCTGCTCGGATGCGGGCCTCGGTGTCCTGCAGGTATTGTCTGGCCACAGTATGAAGCTCGAAGACTACCTGAAAACGGAGTACCGCAACAATGTCTCCGTTCCGACGGGCTCTACAGCCGAGGCTCTTCAGATCGTGGTCAATGGCCGCTACACCTCCATGGTCAACCTGCAAATTGTCGGCAGGTTATCTCGCCTCCCGGGCCTTCTCGCCGACCAGGTTCAGGCGCGCTATGCCCGCGATCTCCGCGCCAATGACCTGAAGGACAGCTCTGTGATCCTGCTCGGATCCCATGAGACGGACCCCTGGCTTGAGATATTTGAAGCCGGAATGAACTTCACCATGCGGATCGATTCGAATCGGGAGATCGCATCCGTCCTCAACCGGTCACCCCGCGAAGGCGAGCTTTCCCACTACGACTCCAACCGAACCGATCCCCAGCAAACCGTCTATGCAGTCGTCGCGCTGCGCCACGACCTTGGTGGTTCCAGACAAGTCCTCATCCTCGAAGGCACGTCCATGGCGGGGACGGAGGCTGCCGCGGATTTCGTTCTGGAGGACGACACCCTGTTGCCATTCCTCAATAGAATCCGCAGACCAGACGGATCGATCCCTTACTTCGAGGTCTTGCTGCAGTCGACCAGCCTGGACGGAAACGCATCGCAGTCAAAGATCGTCGCTTACCGGACCTCGCAGGATTAGACATACTGCGGTACCGAAAACGAAGAAGAGCACTGCGCGTTCAAGCTCTCAGAGTCTTAGTCCGTCTGCGCCGAAGTTCGTTAACAGAACCGTCGCTGCAAACATTCAGCGCATTGCCTACATCGCTGCCATTCCACCGGGAGTGGAGGAATAACATCTTAGGGCGAGATTTGTGCGTAGGTATGCCAGCATCGGTTTCAATAGAACCGTGTCGCGATAATATGCGCTTCGGGGTCGGTGGCGCCAACGCTGCTGGTCTCGACGAGCAGTTCAAAGGGACGCAGATGCTCGTTTGGCAACATGGCCTGTTGCAGGATGGGACGGATCATCTGGGAGTTGAACACGACCTCCGCCGCCGCCTGGGTTGCGGCCATGTTAAGTCCCTGGAGAATCAGTACGTAACCGTTGCCGTCGGGTGCAAGCAGGTAGGAAACCGTGCCATAGGTCTGGTTAGAGGAGGAGTCGACCCCATTCCGATAGACCTTCTGCTCAGTGCCAAGCGGATTTTCGTTGATGACCCATGACTGATCGACGGTGGGCGCATACTCCAGACGGAAGTTGAGTCGCTTCTCGAAGAGCTCGTCCCATGGGTTGGTATGTTTGGAGCCGATAAGAACGACGTTGGCATCCTTCAGGTCTTCGGCGGTGATGCTACGCGCGTAGCGAATCTGAGTGCGTGTGGGGAGATACTCCGGCAGGCGGATGAGCTGCGCGGTGATGTTCAGAGACGCGACGCTGGTGTAGCGCTGGCGTCGCAGATCGTTGAAGTTCCTGGCGTCGAGGCCGGGAGGGGTTTTTATGTCGGCGAGGTACGTGTTATTGGCGTACTCTTCGACGCTGACTTGATGGCCGGAGATATTTTCGACGATGCCAAGACCAGAGTCGGTTGGAACGATGAGTGTGTTGCGGTTGGGTTGAAAGAGCTGCTGCCAAAGTACATGCGCTGCTGACTGCTCTTTTGCAACAGGGGCGGGGCGAACGCGGAGGAAGATGGCCGAGGCGAGCAAGACCCCAAGGACGAAGGCACCCACGAGCGAGAGAGCTGGCAGCAGCCATCGCGAAGACGCGACGGGCCCTGGTGATCTCGGGGGATCAGAGACTGGCGCGTTTGTTGGAAGATGGTGACGCGCTGGCTCGAATTGCGTAGGCAACGCGGCGGGTGGATTGTCGACGGTTAGGGCGCCGGACTCATCTGCCTCACTCGGCGCCTGAGCAGAGCGGAAAACCGGCACGTATCCTCCGCGCGGGATCATGATGTTCCGCGGCTCGTTCCGGCCTTCTTCGGCGAAGTACTGCTCCAGCCGCTTGCGCAGCGTCCGCGCATAACTGCGGACGATATTGTCCTGGCCAGGATTGTAGTCAGCAGGCCGGTTGAAAATCTGCGTGCCGATGTATTGCTCGGTGATGACGTCCGCACGGCCTCGCAGGGTGAGTTCACATACGTGCAACAGGAACTTTGGCAGCAGGTCGGACTTTGCGAAGAGCTTGCTTTTGGCAACACGGCGAGTAAGCTGCCACTCTTCAGTAGAAAGGAATTCCAGTTCCTGGATCTCCCCGGGGTCGTCGAGCACGATCGCCGCACTGGTGTTGACAGGCGTCAGGCGTCCAGAACGATCTCGCAATGCGAGCGGGGGTCCGGACTCAGTAGGGGAGGATGCCTCCTCGTGCCGTACGCTCATCCAAAAAACTATAGCTACCGGTGATGAAATTTACGTAAATGCGTGATGCCGGCTAACGTTCGAAGTTATTGAAAACAGAACTACGACACAGGGGTGGACTTACAGGGTAAGGTTGCGGGTTCACTCTCCGCACCCTTTCTTAAGCGGAAACCGATTGGCATGATGGGCACACCAGAGAAGCACCAGACGGAGGACCTCATTTCTGAGAGAGGAATGGGGGTCGCCATGTGGACGAGACTTGGATCGAAAGTCGTCAACCTCAAACTCGGTGCAACAAGGTTCAGGAGATCACAGTGAAACGCTTTGGCTTCTTCATGGCAGCGATTTGCCTTCTGCTGCTTAGCTCGTCGCACCTCTTTGCCCAGTTTGAGACGGCCTCTGTGCTCGGGTACGTCAGGGATTCCTCTGGAGCGGTACTGCCGAATGCTGCCGTGACGCTGACGAACCAGCAGACGAAAACTTCCGTGGCTGTAAAGACGAACGGGCAGGGCGGGTTCGTCTTTACCGATGTGAAGGTGGGTGAATATCAGGTTACGGCGAAAGCTGACGGCTTCGATACGGGTACGACCCAGAGCTTTACGGTCCAGGTGAACGCTCATCAGCGGGTCGATGTCACCTTGAAGCCCGGATCGAACACCGAGGTGGTAACGGTGACCGACGCCGCAACTCTGCTGGAGACGGATTCCAGTGAGCTGGGCCAGGTGATCGGGACGCGCCAGGTCGAAAACCTTCCGCTCAATGGGCGCGCATACGCCGACCTGGCCGCGCTAGTGCCCGGCGTGCGCCGCAATATCCTGGAGAACTCGACGGACAGCAGCCGCGATGCGAGCTTCAATGTGAACGGACAACGCAGCGAGTTCAACAACTTTCTGCTCGATGGCCTGGACAATAACGCCTACGGAACCTCGAACCAGGGCTTCTCGAATGAATCGATTCCGCCTTCGCCCGACGCTATCAATGAATTCAAAGTGGAGACCGACAATTACAGTGCAGAGTTCGGCCGTTCCGCCGGTGCGGTGATCAACGTCAGCATTCGAAGCGGCACCAACCAATTCCATGGCAAGGCATACGATTACATACGCAACACAGTCTTAAATGCCGTTGGACCCTTCACTCCACCCACCGACCCTCTTACCGGAAAACCGCAGAAGCCAATCCTGATTCGTAACCAATTCGGGGCTACGTTCGGCGGCCCCATCTGGAAGGACCACACCTTCTTCTTTGCGGATTACGAAGGCACGCGCCAGATCGTGCATTCCGTAATGCAGGCCACGGTGCCCACCGCCAACCAGAACGGCACCAGCTCGCTGGCCATCGCCAATGGAGGCTACACATTCCTTGGCGGCACGAGCACGGAGAGCGGCGGCACGCCCGTACCGATCCGCAACCCGCTCACCGGCCAGATCTATAACAACGGCGTGATTCCGTTCAACGATCCCACCGTTTCACCCTTCGCCAAGAGCGTGCTCGCTGCGTTGCCCCAGCCGAATGTTCCTAACGCTCCGTTCGCCAACAACTATGCGTCGCTGCCTTCGGACACCATCAACGACGACAAGGGTGACATCCGTGTCGATCAGACCTTCAGTCAGCGCACCAACGCTTTCGTCCGCTACAGCGAGCACCAGGGCAAGATCCTTTCGCCGGGAAATATTCAAGGCCCTGCGGGCGGCAATGCAAATGGTGCCGTCAACATCTTCAACCAGCAGATCGCCGGCGGCGTTACCCACGTCTTCACCCAGAACTCTATCCTCGACGCACGCTTCGCCTTCACCCGCACCGACGGCGGCAAGTTCCCCTATGGGCAGCACCTGACGAACCTGATGGCCAACATCCCGGGCCTTCCCACTGATCCGCAGGTTGCACGCAGTCTGAACGTGCAGAGTGTCGGCAATTATTCTCAGTTCGGCAACCAGGGCAGCAATCCGCAATATCAGAACCCTTACATCTTCAATCCAAAGGGAAATTACACCCTTGTGCTCGGCCGCGAGACGCTGAAGATGGGGTATGAGTATCAGGCCATCTTCACTACGATTGACGACTTCAATCCGGTCGACGGGCAGGACACCTATAGCGGCAACTTCAGCTACGGCGGAACCAGCGCCTCCACCCTCAGCGCCTCCAACACCGGGGTTAAGGAAGCGGCTGACCTTGCCGACTTCATCTTTGGTGCGCCAAACAGTTACCAGCTCAACAACTTTGTTAATGTGCACTTGAATCAGCGCATGCATTCCCTGTACCTGCAGGACGATATTCGAGTGAACTCAAAGCTCACGGTCAACGCCGGCTTGCGTTACGAGCTCGCCACCCCCCAGTGGGAATCGAGCAACAAGCTCTCCAACTTCAACCCGGGGACAGCCTCTCTGGTAACCGCGTCGTCCGGTTCCATCTACAATCGTGCGCTCGTCAACATGCCAAAGCTCGATTTTGCGCCACGCATCGGAGCCGCTTACTCGGTGGATTCAAAGACTGTCATCCGCGCGGCGTATGGCCTCAGCTTTGCACAGTTCAACCGCGAAGGCGGCGAAAACCTGCTCGTCTATAACCTGCCCGCTATCGTGAACACCAACGTCAACCAGGCGCCAGCCAAGGGCAATCCGGGCATCCTCGGCACGTCGGCCTCGCTGCAGACCTGCACACCCGCGCAGGCACAGGCGGGCTACAACCCCGCCACTCCGTCGCCCTGCTACCGGACCTCTGACCAGGGCTTCCCAACCAACTTCGCCAGCCCCACCAACGTCACTGCGGCGAGCAACTTCAATACCCAGGCCCGCTACATCCCGGCGAACCTTCCCACCGGCTATGTGCAGGCGTGGCACCTTACGGTGCAGCGGCAGATCACACCGTCGACCTCTCTCGAGGTCTCGTACGTCGGCTCCCACGGCGTAAAGCTGGAGGTGCTCGCGGACTACAACCAGGCCTCTCCGAACCCCGTCACCAGTACCTGCAACGCCACTGTGACCACGGGCTGCGTCAATCTTCTACTCAATAATCAGGGCCGCCCGCTGACAACCTTCCCCACCATTGAAGAGACGCTGCCTGCTGGTTTCCTCTTCTACGATGGCCTGCAAACCAAACTGGAGCATCGGGCAGGCCATGGACTCTACCTGCTCAATTCGTTTACGGTGTCGCGCTCGATCGACAACGCTGCCGGCCATCTCGACACGCCGGACGGAGATAACTCTCGCATCAACCTCGCCAATCCTCGGGGCGAGCGCGGGCCCTCCGCATACAACCAGCCGGTGAACGAAGTTCTGACGGTGGTATATGACCTGCCCTACGGTAAGGGACGCATGTTCGGCAGCAATGCGCCGTTGTTCATGCAGGAAGCGCTCGGCGGCTGGCAGATTACCGGCATCAACGACATGAACAGCGGCATGCCGGTGAATATTACCTACTCCCCAAATTCCTTCCAGTCCGTGAGCACCATCCTCAGCCAGCGTCCCAACCAGATCGCGAGCGTCTCCGCGGTGCTTCCCAAGTCGCAGCGCACGCGTCTTCCGGGCAACCAGGGCCTTATTGCGCTGAACCTCGCGGCATTTAGCCTGCCCGACGTCAACCATCCCTACGGCAACACCGGACGTAATTCTGTTCGCTTCGATCCCTATTACAACCTCGATCTTGGCCTACACAAGAGCTTCGCGCTGTATCCTGAGGGCACAACATTCGACTTCCGCATGGAAGCCTTCAACGTGCTCAATAAGACCAACTTCGCCTTCCCCTCCAGCGGCTACGCCCCGAACTCGTCCAGCTTCGGCGCAGTCACAGCCGGCTCAACCTTTCCGGCGCGTGTGCTCCAGTTCGCTGGCAAGATCATCTTCTGACAACGAAGGAAATCTCATGTTCAGTCGCAGACAGTTCAACTCCATGGCAAGCGCTTCGCTCGGCGGCCTGCTCACCCGAAAGCTCTGGGCGGAGCAGGTGCGCCAGGCAGCTTCGCCCGATAAGTTCTACTTCGCGCTCGTTGCGGACACACACATCATCGACAATTTTTACGTGAAAGGCAGTGAGAATGGAGTCGAAGACAACGAAAGTATCCTGGTCACCACGCCGCGCTTTACGGCGGCTCGTGACCTGATTAACAGCCTGGATCCCGCGATTGAGCAGGTATTCCTGATCGGCGATTTCTTTCACAACTATCCTTCGACTGATTACGAGTTTTACTTCCAGAACAAGACGCGGCTCGATAACGCAAAGGCGATAGCCGACGGCTTCAAGATGCCCGTGCATCTCGGCTTCGGCAACCACGACTACGACGTGCATCGCGTGCCGCGCGAGATGAGCCATCGACTTTTCGCGGCTAAGTTCAACGCCAAGCCGTATTCTGTGGTCGACTACAAGGGCTACAAGTTCGTGCACCTCAACAATTTTCTCGGCAGCACGCAGGACCGAGACTCGAAGGATTTCAATCCGAACATCGGATCGCTGGGCGAGGAGCAACTCCAGTGGTTTGAGGCCCAGATGCAGCAACGGCGGCCAACGTTTGTCTTCATCCACTACCCGCTGCTTTCGGTCCAGGCAACGGAATTCGGTGACTTCGGGCTCCATCCACTGCTGCGAAAATATCAGGACACCATCCAGCTAGTGGTCTGCGGGCACGTGCACAAATGGGTCGACTTCGCGCATACCTACGGGCCGCAGCACTACATCATGGCTGCGACACGCTACGACCCAAACGCCTATATGCTGATGGAAGTCGACACAAAGCACAAGACCTGGCGCTTTCTCAACACCGATCTGGTTGAGTGGTCGACGCATTACAGCAAACCGTACCGCACGGCCTAAAACCACTGGTTCGATCAATAAGAGGATTTCTGATGCAGCCTGTCGTGCGCATGGTCGTTGCTGTGCTTCTGCCGGTAAGTCTTGGCTTGCTTGCCAATGGGCAAGCAGTCGAAAATAATGCCCCGCTGAAGATGAATCAGATCCAGGTAATCGGCACTCATAACAGTTATCACGCCGGCATCGCCCCGAGTGAGAGCAAGCTATGGCAGGGAAAGAATGCCGAGGCCTACACCGGGCTGGACTATCAGCATGAACCACTGCCGAAGCAGCTCGACAGCGGCGTCCGGCAAATCGAGCTCGACATCTACGCCGACACAAAGGGTGGTCTCTACGCGCATCCATCGGGACCGCAAATGGTGGCCACAGCGCACCTCCCAGCGGATCCCGAGTTCGATCCGAACGGCATCATGCTGAAGCCCGGCTTCAAAGTCATGCATGTGCAGGACGTGGACTATCGCAGCACCTGCCAGCCCTTCATCGCCTGCCTCGAACAGGTGAGAACGTGGTCGAAGGCTCATCCGGAGCATGTGCCCATCTTCATCCTCGTGGAGACCAAGCAGGGCAAACCCGGCGGAGACCTGCACCTTACCGTTCCAGAGCCGTTTACTCCGGCGACCTTTGATGCCCTCGATCAGGAGATTCGATCGGTCTTTCCGCCGAGTGAACTCATCACCCCGGACGACGTGCGCGGCAACTACGCGACGCTGAACGAAGCAGTGCTGGCGGACAACTGGCCAACACTGGCGAGCGCACGCGGCAAGGTGGTTTTCCTGATGGACCAGCGGCCGGTGGGCCCGGTGTATCTCGATGGCCATCCATCCCTTCGCGGACGCGTGTTGTTTACCAACGCAACGCCAGGGCAGCCGGACGCTGCGTTTATCGAGTGCAACGATGGGCCGACGGAGGAGATCACCGCCCTGGTGAAGCAGGGATACCTGATCCGCGCGCGCACGGATTCCGATACGAAAGAAGCCCGGACGGACAACACCGCGACACGCGACGCCATGATGGCTAGCGGAGCACAAATGCTAAGTACGGATTATCCAAAGGACGAACCAGCGCGTTGGACAGGACACTATGTGGTGACTTTGCCGAATGGTGTTGTGGCACAGTGCAACCCAATCAATGCTCGGACCGGATGCAACGCAGACGACCTAAAGTGATCTCTAGAACGTAGCAGGGAAGCAAGTCCGCAAAGCTCAAGAGTCGCTGAGAAACCTTACTTAGGTGGCAGCCCCATGGTTAGGTAAAACAGGGGAAGAACCTAAGGTGGAATCCATGGACTCCCTAAGCTGTTTAGATTCTGTAAACTATTGCTTACAAAGAGGAATGGCGGAGAGACAGGGATTCGAACCCTGGATACCTTGCGGTATACACGCTTTCCAAGCGTGCGCCTTCAGCCACTCGGCCATCTCTCCGCGGTGGAGCAACCTGTATGAATCTATCACACCGGAGGGCTCTGCCTACTTGATCCCGACCACCATGGAGTCGGGACCAACGAGGTGCTCGACACGGGTCTCGCGGAAGCCTGCCTCCTTCATCCAGCCGCTGCAGTCAGCGCCGGTATAGTCGAAGCCGCCCTGGGTTTCGATGAGCATGTTGAGGCTCATCATCAGGCCGAAGGCGTTCTTGGAGCGGTCGTCGTCGATGATGGCCTCGTAGGCGATGAAGGCGCCGCCTTCGGGGAGAGCCTCGTAGGCTTTGCGGATGAGCACGCGCTTCTGCTCGAGGTCCCAGTCATGCAGGATGTGGCCCATCATAATGACGTCCGCCTTCGGCAGCGGTTCGGTGAAGAAGCTGCCGGGCTGGAACTTGACGCGCGAGGAGAGGCCGTTTGTCTCGACGTATTCCTCGAAGATGGGGGCGACTTCGGGCAGGTCGAAGCCGATACCGGAGAGATGGGGGTTCTTGAGCGCGACCTGCACGATGAGGTCACCCTGCGCGGTACCGCAATCGGCAACGGTCTTGTATTTCGCCCAGGAGAACTGCGATGCAATAGCGAGGTTGGCGCCGTGGCTCAGGCCGGTCATCGCGCGCAGGAAGCCCTTCAGACGTGCGGGATCGGCGTAGAGCGCCGTGAAGAGATCCATTTCGCCGTGCTTTGCCTCGTTCTGCGGTTCGCCGGTGCGGAGAGCGGTGGTGAGGTTGTTCCAGTAAAGGAAGAGGCGGCGATTGACCATCTCCAGCATTCCGCCAATGTAGGAAGGTTTGCGTTTGTCGAGGAAGAGGTCAGTCTCGGGTGTGTTGGAGTAGATTCCGTCCTTCCGCTGCAAAAAGTGCAAGGCCACCAGCGTGTCAAGGAAGTCGCGCGAGGAGCGTGGATGCAGGCCGAGCCGTCCGGCGAGTGAGTCGTGATCCTGGGGACGATGCGCGAGTTCGGTGAAGACTTCCATCTCCACGGCGCTCAGCAGGGTTTTGCAAGGCCAGAAAGCGAATCCGGTTTGCAGGATGTGATCAGGCGAAAGGACAGGCGTGCTCAAAGAAGACTCCTTGGGAACGGAATTCGGATCGGGAAAGGCGGAACGGGGCCGGGTGAGGGAAGCGATCCCCCACCGTTCGTTTTACACTATGCACTGCAGCTGGAGAGCCGCTTCGCGGCGATAGTGGCACCTTGCCACAAAAACGGGAGATGATTGCATGGCGACAGTCACAGAGTTCCGATGCGAGATATGCGGCATCGCGTCGGCGAATCCGGTCCGCTGGTTTGTCATTCAGTGCGGGGCGAGCGAACTGAAGGTGATCAAGTGGAATTCGGAGGCGGCTGGTGCCGAGGGGGCGCGCCACTACTGCGGCGAGGGCCACGCGGGTGTGTACATCAGCCGTTGGCTGGAATCGGCGTGTTCGCCCTCCAAGCCCGACTTCGCCAAAGCCTCCTCGGGAACCCGGAAGCCTGCCACGCCAGGATCTGCGTGACCACGTCCGACTGGGAGAAAGGCGCTCCCGGCGTAGCATTACACCGAGGAACAAACCGGGCTCCTAAGAGTTAGAACCACCACTCAGGACTGGCGGGGGAATCGATCATGATTGCTTCCAGGCGGCTTCTTCTCGCGTGCATCCTCTTCGCAGCTCTTCCAACCATCAGCACCGCACAGGCGCGACGGGCCCAGAGTGCGTGCGCCCAGATTACCGCGGCCTGCCGCGATGCGGGCTTTGTGCCCGGCGCTGCGAAGTCCGGAAACGGCCTGCAGGTGGACTGTATCCAGCCGATCCTGCAGGGAACTGCCGCACCGCGCCGGGCCAGCAAGCCTCTGCCGAAGATCGATCCCCAGGTGATCGCAGCCTGTAAGGCGCAGAATCCGCAGTTTGGCAAGGCCACTCCCAATGACGCAGGAACGGTCCAGTTGGCACCTGCGCCGGCTCCGGTCCTGGTCTCCCATCCTGCAGCGCCCGGCAGCCCCAACATCGTCTTCATTCTTACCGACGATCTCTCCATGAACCTGGTTCAGTTCATGCCGCATGTGCTGGCGATGGAGAGAAGCGGCGTCACCTTCGACCACTACTTCGTCACCGACTCGCTCTGCTGTCCGTCGCGGTCGTCCATCTTTACCGGACGCTACCCGCACGACACGGGCGTCTTCAAGAACGTCGGCGACGATGGCGGCTACCTTGTCTTCAAGGCGCGCGGCAACGAGCAGGCGACCTTTGCCGTGGCCCTGGCTGCAGCCGGATACCGCACGGCCTTCATGGGCAAATACCTCAATGGCTATGAACCAGCGCAGCATCCCGCGGGACCTGGCTGGAGCCACTGGATGGTGGCCGGCAACGGCTACCCGGAGTTCCGTTACGCGCTGAACAACGATGGCCAACTCGTCCGCCATGGCCTCCAACCACAGGACTACCTCACTGACGTTCTCGCGGCAGATGCAGTCCGATTCATCCAGCAGAAAGCTGATCAGCCGTTCTTTATCGAGGTGGCCACCTTCGCTCCACACGCGCCCTATACGCCCGCGCCACGGGACGCGAACGCCTTCCAGGGACTGCACGCGCCGCGAACTGCCGCCTATAATGCCGCCCATGATGCAGCCGCGCCGCGCTGGCTGGTATCCACACCCGCGCTGACGCAGGCCGATATGGACAGTATCGACCACGACTTCCGCAAGCGCGCCCAGTCCGTGCTGGCGGTCGACAAAATGATCGGAGAGCTGCAGGCCGCTGTTTCCGCCGCGGGTCAGGCGCAGAACACCTACTTCGTCTTCAGCTCCGACAATGGCTACCATATGGGCGAGTATCGGCTGATGCCCGGCAAGATGACGGCCTACGACACGGACATCCATGTGCCTCTGGTGGTCACGGGGCCAGGCGTTCCATCGGGCCGCACGGTGGGGGCGATTGTTGAGAACGTCGACCTGTGTCCAACCTTCGAGGAACTGGCGGGCTCAGCCGGCCAACTGCCGAACGTCGACGGCGCCAGCCTGGTACCGCTCCTGCATAAGAACGCGGCCGCGGGATGGCGGGCGGCGGCGCTGGTCGAGCACCATGGCCCGGTCCGCGACCTGATCGACCCGGATATGCCGATCGCCCGGAGCGGCAATCCGACGACGTATGAGGCAATCCGGTCCCTGGCGTGGCTCTATGTCGAGTATGCGGATGGCGGCAGGGAATTCCATGACCTTGCAACTGATCCCGACGAGTTGCACAACACGTTCTCGTCGATCTCCGCGAGCCAGAAGGCGACCCTCCACAAAATGTTGACCGACACTACCAACTGCCATTCCGCGAAGGAATGCTGGACGGCCCAGGGCGGAACCTCAGCCAGTCCTGGGACAGGGGCTCAGTAGGAGCCTTAGTCGGTCCTGGGACAGGGGCTCAGTAGGAGCCTTAGTCGGTTATTCCGGTCCACAAAGTCTACGTCCGATAACGTATATTATGTATAGTGAGCGTCGGCCAAGGGCTGATTACCCCTAAATCAGCTTCTTCCCTTTCATCGGTCGGTATGGCCGCTTCCCCCGCCAACGAAGTGGACGACCTCCAATCGCGCTCCTGCACCGACGAGCACCTCTGCCCAACTTGCCCGTGGCGCGATCTCGCCATTGTGTTCGACGGCGATCCGGTCGCCCTTCAGGTTCAGTGCAGCGATAACTTCGGCCAGCGTCGCATCCGGTTCCAGGTTCGAGAAGGTTCGACTTTGACCGTTGATGGTAAGAGACAGGGACATATTCCTTAGCCTAGCAGTTGGGAGTAAGGTGCCCCCGGCAGCCTTCCCCGGACGGACCTTTGCGCTCCTTCTCATTATCAGACGGAGCGAATACCAGCATCCGCTGGTTCGATCATCGGCACGCCTTGAGCGTCCTGAGCCGCTCCCGACAAGGGCCACAGAAGATTCAGCGGGCCATTGCCTGCGCCTCGAGGCACGGCGGTTCGGAGCGCTCCGGCCACATAAGCTTTCGCAGCCTGAGCCGCCTGGATTGGCGTGTCGCCCTGAACCAGGCGGCTGAGGAAGGCGCTCGAGAAGGCGCAACCGGTCCCGTGGGTCGATTGCGTCGAAACCCGCTCGCCCGCCAGCCAAGCCTCATCTCCTTCTGGTGTCAGCATAAAGTCATCTGGAGGATTAATGTGTCCTCCTGTAGCAATGACTCCAGGCCTCTTATGTACTTTACCGATGCGATCTTGCAGTGCGTGGCAAGCCGGCGGCAGGTCTTCGCGCTCGGCCACGGTGTGGCCGCTCAGCACGGCAAGTTCGTCGAGGTTAGGGGTAATCCAGTCCACCAATGGAAGCAGTTGCTCGCGCAGCATGGCGAGTCCTGCAGGGTCGATCAGTTCCCTGCCGGACGAGGATCGCAGGACGGGATCGAACACCACGACTACCCTATTACTACCCTCATGTAGTTGGCGAAGTTGCTCCAGATATTCGCAGATTATATTGATGTTAGTAGCATCGGATACCATCCCTATCTTGACTCCTGCAGGAGGCAGATCCGACCGCAGGCAGTCCAGGGTCTCTCTCACGATCGTGGCAGCGGTTGGGTACACAAACCGTACGCCGACGGTCGATTGGACCGTTAATCCCGTGATGCACGCCGTGCCAAAAAGGCCGTGCGCGGCGAAGACCATCAGGTCCGCCGTTACCCCGGCTCCGGACGATGGATCGAACCCGGCGATGGTGAGGACGGTTTGCATTGCTTCCATGGCAAAAAAGGGGAAAAATCTGGTTTTTTTTGAAAAAAGCCGATTTTCCGCTGGACACGCCCAATTCAGGGGGCATCGAATCTGTTTGGGTTGAAAAGTACAACTTTGGTGGAACTTTCGCTCATCCCGCCCGTCATTCTTCTATACCACAAAACTCCCTGTTCCAGCAAGTCGCGAGCCGCGATAACGTCTTTCAGATGTTTGACTTGGGCTCGCTACGCAAAGACAATAACAGAAGGAGCGTGTGAATGAATAGTACCTATTTCAGAACTGCTCGAAAACGGCCGTCCCTGTCGGTTCAGAGGTTCGGGGCGAGCGTACTCATGATGGGTCTGGCCCTGTCGGCTTCGGCGAGAGACGGTGTCCCTTCCCTCAAGGAACCGGCACCCTCTATTAAGGACCAGAAGCCGGACAGTCAGAACACGCCGGCAGCTCATAAACCGCGGCGGTGGCTCCAGGTTGGAGTCGCATCGTGGTACGGATCGCACTTTCAGGGCCGGAAGACGGCGACGGGCGAACAGTTCGATATGAACATGATGACCTGCGCCCATCCAACCCTGCCCATGGGCACCTGGCTACGGGTGACAAACCTGAAGAACCGCCGGACGGCCTTCGTCCGGGTGAATGATCGCGGCCCGGTGATCGACGGCCGGATCATCGATCTGTCCTATGCCGCGGCCCGCACCCTGGGGTTAGCCGGGATAGGCAAGGTGAAGTTGGAGACGGTGCGCGAAAGCGATCCAATCCTCGCGACCGCCCTGATCGCCCAACTGCAGGTCCCGGTCCTCTTCGATCCTGAATCGATGGCCCGCTAAACCATCGGGGTCGCGGCGGCCATGGCGTCTTCCACGTTAGACTGGGGCCATGGACACCGCGACTCCTTTGAACCCTCTGCAAACTGAATCGCTGGTAGCCCCCGTCGCCCGAATTCCGGCTGACCCGGCCGAGCGCCTGGTGGTTGCCCTCGACTTCCCGTCGGCCGAAATCGCGATGGACATGGTCGACCAGCTTCAGGGCGTCTGCCGCTGGTTCAAGGTCGGCATGGAACTCTACTACGCCGCCGGAAACCCGATTCTGGATCACCTTCGCGAACGCGGTTTCAGCGTGTTTCTTGATCTCAAGCTTCACGATATTCCCAACACAGTCGCCGGCGCGGTGCGGACGGTAGCAGGCGTAGGCGGCGTGTCACTGCTGACGATCCACGCCGGCGGTGGCGAGAAGATGATGCGGGCGGCGGCCCAGGCTGCGTCTCGGCCAGACGCGCCCAGGCTGCTCGCCGTCACGGTCCTGACCAGCATGGACGCGGCCGAACTGGAGGCAGTCGGCGTGACCGGCGATGGGGGCGCTGTGGACGCCCAGGTTCTCCGGCTGGCCAGGCTAGCCAAAGCCGCCGGGATCAACGGGCTGGTCTGCTCTCCGCTGGAGGTTGCGGCGGTGCGAAAAGTCATGGGGCCGGATGCGCTCCTTGTGGTTCCGGGCATCCGTCCGGCGACGGCAGCCGGTTCGGACGACCAGAGCAGAGTGGCGACCGCGGCGGATGCCATCGCCAGCGGCGCCTCCATGGTGGTGGTGGGCCGGCCCATTACCCAGGCGTCCAATCCGGCCCAGGCAGCCACGGAAATTCTGGAGCAGATTCGCGACGCAGGGTAGGCAATCCACAGTCCATATCCCGCGAATGATTGGCCCAATACCCGTTTGTGTTATTGGGCTTGCCTCGCCCGGCCGATATCTTGGGTCAGTGCCCACGCTGATGGTTGAACCCACCGCGGTACAACTCGAAGAGGAGAAGCTTTCGCCGCAGGCGGACCTCCCACCGGTTCCAGCGCCTGCCCAGCCGGCTCCCCGCGGACTTCGATACGCACAGATCCTTCTGCTCGTCCTGCTGTTCTCCAGCCCGGCGCTGATGAGTCTTCGCGGTTCCTGCGCGAATGATGGGGATATCTGGTGGCACATGCGCACCGGCGAGTGGATACTGCAGCATCACTCCGTGCCGCGGGTGGACGCGTTCTCCGGACCGGCCGCGGGTCAGTCCTGGGTAGCTTACAGCTGGTTGTTCGAACTAATCGTCGCAAAACTCTTTCTTTGGAAGGGCCTGGTTGGCCTGGCCATGTATACCACCGGCATGATTCTCGTCATCAGCGCGGCGGTGTATCACATGGTTCGCCGCCTGCAGGCCGATCTCGCGGTGGCCGCGCTGCTGACGTTCGCGGCCATGTTCGGCATGGGGCGCATGTTCACGCCGCGCCCCTGGCTATTCACAATTCTGTTTTTCGTTCTGGAACTCGATATCCTCGCGCAGGTGCGCAGAACGGGAAAGACCCGCGAACTCCTCTGGCTCCCCGTCATTTTCGCTTTTTGGGCGAACGTGCACATTCAGTTTGTGGATGGCCTGATGGTGTTGGGATTCGCCTGGGTGCATGCGATCCTGGCGCGGCGGCAACCTGCGATGGAGAGCCGGGTGCGCCCCCTCTGGCTGGGCGCGGCACTATTCGCGAGCGTGCTGGCCACGCTGGTAAATCCGTACGGCTGGCGGATCTATGCCGTCGCCCACGATCTCGCAACCCAGGCGGGCGCGCTGAACAAGATCACCGAGCTGCAGGCAATTCCCTTCCGCAACCTCGCCGACTTTCTGATTCTGCTGCTGGCCATGGGCAGCGCGGCGGCGTTGGCGTGGCAGCGGCGCCCAGCTTACTTTGAAGGCGGCCTGCTGATCTTCGCCGCTGTTCTTACCTTCCGCTCGCAGCGAGACGTCTGGGTGATGGCAACCGTCGCTGCGATGATCCTGGCATCAACGATCTCCCGCAAGGGACGCACAGATGGCGGCCTCCCGCGATTTACGACCCGGATGACTGTGGTGATCGCAGCGTTCGTTCTCGCGGCTGGTTTCTCCGTATTTCGTGTGAATAACGCGGAGTTGGAAAGCCGCATGACCTCGGACTGGCCGATCCAGGCCGTGGAAGCGATTCAGCAGAAGGGCTACCCGGGGCCGTTGTTCAACGATTTCAACTGGGGCGGATACCTGATCTGGAATCTGCGTGTGCCGGTCAGCATCGATGGCCGCCAGAACCTGTATGGAGACCCGCGAATGGATCGCTCCGTGGCGACCTGGGGTGGAGCGCCCGACTGGGCTTCCGACTCGGAGCTAAGGTCGGCAGGCCTGGTGATCGGACCCACCGGCGCGCCGCTGAGTCAGCTCCTGAAAACGGATCCCCATTTCCAACTCGCCTACTCAGACAAGGTTGCTACTGTCTTCGTCGCGAAGAAGTGACCTCGCCGCCGGCCCCGCACCTTCCCGGCACCCGTTCGTGGGATTGGACTCTTTCCCCGGAGCGAGTAAGTTCAGAGGGTGACAACCCTCACTCCAGAGTCCACCGTTCTGCCTGACGAGACCCGCAGGATTGACCTGGAAGCAGGGGGCGAGCCTGTGCCATCCAGCCCTTCACAGCGAGCCGTCACCGGTTTCGATCGCGTGGTTCAGACCATCATGCTCGCCATGCTGATCGCCGCTCCCGCGTTGTTGTGCGTTGGCATCGCGACCGTAACCGATCCGGACATCTGGTGGCACCTCCGCGCCGGCCAGTGGATGATGCAACACCATGCGCTGCTGCGCGTCGATCCCTTCTCCATCGGCGGCGCGGGCAAGCCCTGGCAGGCCTATAGCTGGTTGTATGAGTTACTGGTGATCCAGTTGTTCCAGCGGTTCGGCCTTGTAGGCATGGTCGGATATTCGACCGCGATGGTCTTCGCGATCACGCTGGCCCTTTGGCATCTCATCAAGCGCCTGCAGCCCAATGTTGCGCTGACCGGCGTCGTCCTGATCGCGACCTGCCTGAGTTTCGGCCACCTGGTCACGCCGAGGCCGTGGATGTTCACGATCCTCTTCTTCGTGTTCGAAATCGACATCCTGATGCACGCGCGCAAAACCGGCCGCGTGATCGAACTGGCATGGCTGCCTCTGATCTTCGCGCTGTGGAGCAACATCCACATCGAGTTCATCGACGGTCTCATGGTGCTCGGACTCGCGCTCGCGGAAGCCATCGTGACCAGCCGCGGGATCGGCGACAAAACGCGGCTGCGCACTCCCTGGATCTTTGCCGCATTCACCGGCAGCGTTCTGGCCACGCTGGTCAATCCCTACGGCTGGGGCGTCTACAGCGTGGGATTCGACTACATCCATCGCCTGATCTCGCACATGGCCGCGGACTCCGGCGGGCTGAACAGCATCTCCGAACTGCAGGCCATGCCGTTCCGCGACATCATCGACTTTTCCGTGCTGTTCCTCGCGCTTGCTGCTGCTGCGGCGCTGACCTCGCGCCGGCGCTTTCAGGTGTTTGAGATTGGCCTGCTGCTGTTCGGGATGGTCGTATCGTTTCGCTCGCGACGCGATGTCTGGGTAATCGCGATCGCGGCCGCCGCGATTCTCGCATCCTCCATCCGGGCCCGCGCGACTGCACCGGATGCCGCGCCCTCGAGGTGGAGTGCCAGGCTCGCGATCGCGGCAGCGGCGTTACTGGTACTGATCGCCTTCCGGGCAACCCACCGCAACGACACCGTGCTGCAAGCGCAGGTCGCGAAGGCGCTCCCGGTCGCGGCCGTCGACGAGATTCGCGCCAGGGGTTACCCGGGCCCGCTCTATAACGACTTCACCTGGGGTGGTTATGTGATGTGGGCGCTGCGCATGCCGGTGAACATTGACGGCCGCGCCGCGTTTTACGGAGACGCCGCCATCAATCGCTCGGATGCTACCTGGATGGCCGCGCCCGACTGGGCAAGCGATCCGCAGTTGAAGGCAGCGAACCTGGTCCTCGGTCCGGCCAGGATGCCACTCAGCCAGGAACTCCGAATGGATCCCGAGTGGCTGCTTGCCTACGAAGATCAGGTCGCAGTCATCTTCGTGCGCAAGTCAGCCAACGCGGCAAAATAATCTCGCCGGACAACTGACCTCAGATTCAGAAAGAAAACGTCCGAGAGCCCTAGAGCTTCTCGAAAAATTCGCACGCCGAGCAGGAGATGTAGACTCCGCCGGGAATCCCGCGCTCGCGGTCCTTCACCCGCTTCACGATGCGGGTGGGCTTGGAGCACTTCGGACAATCGGTGCTCTTGCTGGTATCCATTGCTTTCTTACGGTCGCCGGTCTTGGCAATCTTCGCCATTGTTCGAATCTCCTGTTGCTGAACTGGTGTTTCCCGCGCGCGCTTGCCGATGTCGCGTCCTGATCGGGACGCATGCGGCTCAGCCTTGACTTCTCAAAAGGGATGAATCGAAGGAGAAGAACCGCGGCGAGAATCTTTGCTTAGTTTACACGATTCCCGGCTCCCGGCGCGACCACGAATCTAGGCACACAACGGCCTCGCCACGCAGCCGCCTGCAGCGCTTCGATCCTGCCAACTGCTGTCAATCCGGCTACTTCAGTCCCGCAGTTCCCAATGGCAGATGACTTCCCAACGGGGGCCCAGGACGACCGCGGCCGGCCTGCGCCGATCCCCTGCCTTCGGAATCACCCGCTTCCCGAAAGATCTCGTCCTGCTCATTCATCTTCAGGCCCCACGCCCGAATTCGCAAACTGGCTTTGTGCCCGCTCCAGCCCACTAACATTCCTGCCATGATCGAAAGCATCAGCAATAACCCAATCACGTCTCTGCCTCGCTCTGTCGCGAAATAATACAGTGCCTCCGGCCAGTCCAGCGGTGACGGAACTCACCGGCCATGCTCTGTCCTGTGCCTCCTATCGGCAGTCCCGCGGAAATCTTTAGCGGGAGATCAGCAACGCGCTTCCCCGTGCGATCTGCCCTGCCCCGAGTGGCAACCCGGAGTCGATTGGGGCTAGGCTGTAATGGCCGTCACAATTCCACCTCTCGTCGCTGTGTAGAATTGTTTTCGAAGCCAAAAATGCAAAAAGCACGACACAGGAGAGTACAGAAATCATGAAGTTGACACCCGGAAAACTAGCAGGACTCAAAGCCGTCTCCGACCCGCGTGGCGTGATTGCCGCCGCTGCCATGGACCAGCGCGGCTCGCTGCAGAAGTCGCTTGCCAAGGAGCGTGGCGCCGCCGCCACCGGTAAGGACCTCGAGGATTTCAAGACGCTCGTCACCGACGTCCTCTGCAAGCACGCCTCGGCGATCCTGCTCGATCCTGAGTACGGCCTGCCCGCTTCCAAGCATCGCCACGGAAAGGGGCTCCTGCTCGCGTACGAGAAGACCGGCTACGACTCCAACACCCCCGGCCGCCTGCCCGACCTGCTCGACGTATGGTCCGTCCGCCGCCTCAAGGAAGCCGGAGCCGACTGCATCAAGATCCTGCTTTACTACACTCCGTTCGAGAAGTCGCACATCAACGACCTCAAGCAGGCGTGGATCGAGCGTATCGGCGACGAGTGCCTCACCCACGACATTCCCTTCTTCCTCGAGTTCGTCGGCTACGACGCCGACGGCGGCGACGAGAAGACCGTGGACTACGCGAAGAAGAAGCCCGAGATCGTCTCCGGCGCCATGGCCGAGTTCGGCAAGGCGCGCTACAACGTCGACGTGCTCAAGGTCGAAGTGCCCATCGTCATGGAATTCGTCGAAGGCACCAAGGCCTTCAAGGGCGAGAAGGCCTACACGCGCAAGGAAGCTCTCCAGCACTTCCGCGATGCCGAAGGCATGACTCACAAGCCCTTCATCTATCTCTCGGCCGGCGTCTCCAACCCCGTCTTCATCGAGACTCTCGAACTCGCAGGTGAATCCGGCACCAAGTTCAACGGCGTACTCTGCGGCCGCGCCACCTGGAAGGACGGCATCGCCATCTTCGCCAAGCAGGGCGAGAAGGCCTTCCGCGACTGGCTCGAAACCAAGGGCGTCGAGAACATCGAGAACGTCAACAACGGCCTCAAAGCCGCCAGCCCCTGGTACCTGAAGTACGGCGCCAAGAGCATGGCTGAACTCGGCTAACTTTACATTCAACTGGAAACGAGAACGCCGCGGTCCCCAAGCCGTGGCGTTCTTGTCTTACAGCCCCATAAAGATTGGCGATTTCTCCCCGCGCCCACCCCAGTTGCAAGTCTTATGCGTCTAAGCTTAGACAAGATGATCCTTCGAGCCGCTCTTACCTTGCCATCGTCGTGCTGCCGGGCACCTCCTACTGCCAGACCGATGCGGGCACCGTTCCTGCCGGCACTCCCCTGGCTCTCGTCATCGACCAGCACTACAAGATGCGTACCGGCGAGCCGATTCGCGCCCACCTGCTCCACCCCATCTACGCCGACAACAAACTCCTGCTGCCCGCCGACACCATCGTTGCCGGCAGCGTGGTTGCCCTGGACTCCGACCACACTCGTCGCGTCCAGGCAATCCTTGGCGGAGACTTCACCCCCTTTCGCACGCCGCAGGTCCGCTTCACCCAGATCATTCTCGCGGACGGAATCACCATTCCCTTCGACTCCAACGTCGCGATCAAGGGCACCCCGATCTACCGCGCCGTCTCTCCGCCGCCGTCCCAGGGTGGCATGCTGCGCCGCGAATTCAACACCGGCCTCGACGCCGCCCGCGGCGACCTGGCCTTCTTCATCTCCCCCGGCAAAGCCGACCGGCTGGTGCAGTGGGCCTACGGCCGGATTCCCTATCACCCGCAGCGAATCGAAAAGGGCACCTCGTGGACGGTCGAAACCAACGGTCCGATCGCCGTCCCCCCGCAGCCCGCACCGCCCGTAGCAGCACCGGAGCCGCCGCGCAAGCAACACTTCTGGGAGGTGCGAACACCGAAGCCCCGCGCTCCTGAACCAGGCTCCGGCGCGTGGATCATCGAAGCCAACCTCGCCGACTCGCTCAGCTCCGAGAAGACGGCCACAGGCCAGGCCATCAAGGCAGTAGTCGCTGAGCCCATCTTCAATCCGGATCACACCGTCGCAGTGCCCCAGGGCGCGACCTTGATCGGCACCGTCAACCGCGCCAAGCCTGCCCGGCGCTTCGGGCGCACCGGCGTGCTCAGCTTCAGCTTCACTCAACTCAATCTCCCGGACCAGGAGACGCAGACGGTCGAGACGCGGCTCACCGGCGTGGACTCGGCCCAGGACATCGCGCTCAACTCCGAGGGCCAGGCGACCTCGAAGCCGCAGGACAAAATCGCCATCCCCCTCATCCTCGCCCTGATGGCCGCCCGCCCGCTGGACCAGGACGCCCGCAGCGGCCATCCCACCGACACGGTGCAGAAGAACGGAGTGGGCGGCGCAGCAGGTCTCGGACTGGTCGGCACCATCGTCGGCATCGCCGGCGGTTCCCGCTATGCCGCCGCCGGCATCGGATATTGGGGCGCGGCCCGCGCCGTCTACAGCCGCTGGATCGCCCGCGGCCAGAAGATCGAGTTCGCCAAAGACACGCGCATCGTCGTCGAAACCACGCCTCGCCGTTCCGCCCCCATGAAGCC
>Ga0207416_1000847_pt1 | contig 46800 bp, 48 predicted proteins | sample PaiPotPPM11metaG_FD_184107 | JGI IMG/M metagenome (GOLD analysis project Ga0207416, IMG submission 184107) | Iron sulfur acid spring bacterial and archeal communities from Banff, Canada, to study Microbial Dark Matter (Phase II) - Paint Pots PPM... ...
GGCGCGTGCGCTCGTCCAGATGGGGCCAGACCACACGGAACTTCCGCCGCAAGTCCGACAAGATCCCCACACCAGTGAGTATACGACACTACTGGCTCTGATACCTTTATTTTTTAACGAAGCCTTAGATGGAAGGCGCGGACGCGCCTTGAACTACCGGCGCATGGAGACCGCCCGCGCGAACCACGTGCTCGACGCGATCGGCAACACGCCCCTCGTGGAATTGCGCCGCGTGGTGCCCGCCCGGGCCGCCCGCGTCGTCGCCGTGGAGCCGGCGGAGTCCGCCGTGCTCGCGGGGAAACCATCCGGGTCGCACAAGATCGAAGGGATCGGCATTGGCTTCATCCCGCCGTTGTGGAAGCCGGACGAGGTGAACGAGGTCCTGCCCGTGAGCACCGCCGACGCGAAGGCGATGGCGCGGCGTCTCGCCCGGGAGGAGGCGATCTTCGCCGGCACGTCCACGGGCGCCAACGTCGTGGCGGCGCTCCGGATCGCGGAGCGGCTCGGACCGGCGGCGACCGTCGCGACGATGATCGTGGATTCGGGCCTCCGCTACCTGAGCACGGACGTCTTCCGCTCCGATACCGAGCGCTGATGAACGCGCCGGTGCGGGTCAACGGGCGCGTGCTGTCGTGGCCGGCCCGGCCGTCGGTCGTCGTCTGCTTCGACGGCTGCGACCCGTCGTACGTCGAGGCGGCGCGGGCGGCGGAGGCGATTCCGTCGCTCGACCGGATGGCGCGGGACGGGTTTTCCGCCATCGCCACCGCGGCGATGCCGTCGTTCACCAACCCCAACAACGTGTCGATCGTGTGCGGCGCGCCGCCCGCGGTCCACGGCGTGTCCGGCAACTACTACCTCGACCGCGAGACCGGCCGCGAGATCATGATGACGGACGCGACGCCGCTGCGCGCGCCGACGATTCTCGCGCGCTTCTCCCACGCCGGCGCCGGGGTGGTCGCGATCACGGCCAAGGACAAGCTGCGCAAAGCGCTCGGCAAGGACCTCCGCGGGATCGCGTTTTCCGCGGAGCACGCCGCCGCGGCCACCGAGGCGGAGCACGGCATCACAGGCGTGCTCGATCTCGTCGGCCGGCCGGAGCCGGACCCGTACAGCGCGGATCTCTCGCTGTTCGTGCTGGACGCCGGCATCGCGCTGCTGCGCACGCGGCGGCCGGACCTCATGTACCTTTCCCTGTCGGACTTCGTCCAGCACAAGTACGCGCCGGGAACGCCGGAGGCCAACGCCTTCATGCGCGCGGTGGACGAGCGCCTCGGCGCGCTGGCCGCCCTCGGCGCGACGGTGGGCGTCGTCGCGGATCACGGCATGACCGACATGGCGCTGCCGGCCGGCCGGCCGAACGTGCTGTACCTGGGCGACCGGCTGGACGAGACGTTCGGCGAGGGCGCGACGCGCGTGATCTGTCCGATCACCGACCCGTTCGTGCGGCACCACGGCGCGCTCGGCGGCTTCGTGCGCGTGCACCTCATGCGTCCCGGCGTGGATCGCGACGCGGTGCTGCGCTGCGTGCGGTCGCTGCCGGGGGTAGGCCTCGCCCTCGTTCGGGAGGAGGCGTGCGCGAGGTTCGAGCTGCCCTTCGATCGCGAGGGCGATATCGCGGTCATCGGCGAGCGGGGCCGCGCGATCGGCGCCCGCGCCGTCGATCACGACCTTTCGCAACTGGCGGGGGAGCGCCTCCGCTCGCACGGGAGCCTGGCCGAGCAGCCCGTCCCGTTCTTCGTCTCGCGGCCGCTCGTCCCGGAATACGCCGCGCGGGCCCGCGCGGCACTGCGCAACTTCGACGTCTTCGAGTACGTGCTGAACGGCACGCACTGACGTTCGCCTCGGAATTTTCATTGGACCTTAACCCCCGCCTGACGGCATCATCACGCGCCGCCGCAGGTGGGCCCTCGGATGGCGGTGAAGTGGACCAGCGACCTAATCGATCGGCCGGAGGTGCGTCATGGCCGTCACCAAGCCTTCGCCTGCGACCCAGGCGACCTCGCAGCTCACGCGAGAGCACGTCTTGATCCCATGGGAGGCGCAGGGCGGGCCGGGACCTCTTGCCATCGACCACGCCAAAGGCTGCTACCTCTACACGGCCGACGGCGAGCGCATCCTCGATTTCTGCTCCGGCCTGATCAACGTCAACGCGGGTCACAGCCACCCCAAGATCGTCGCGGGCATCCAGCGGCAGGCCGAGCGTCTCACGTTCGTCAATCCCAGTTTCTCGACGGAGCCGCGCGCACGCCTCGCCGAGAAGCTGTCGCGCGTCGCGCCGAACCAGGCGTACCCCAAGGTCTTCTTCACGAGCGGCGGCGCCGAGGCCAACGAGAACGCCGTCAAGATGGCGCGGCTCTACACAGGCCGCCAGAAGGTGCTCGTCTCCTACCGCGGCTACCACGGCGCGACCTACGGGGCCATCACGCTCAGCGGCGATCCGCGGCGGTGGCCGGTTGAGCCGGGCATCCCCGGCGTGACGCGCTTCCTCACGCCGTACCCGTACCGGAGCCCGTTTGCGGTGCCGGCGGAGCGCGAGACGGCCGCGGCGCTCGAGCATCTCGAGACCGTGCTGATGTACGAGGGGCCGGACAGCTTTGCCGCGATCCTGATCGAGGCGATGATCGGCGGCAGCGGGCTCGTGATCTACCCGGAGGGCTACCTCAAAGGTGTGCGGGAGATCTGCGACCGCCACGGCATCGCGCTGATCTTCGATGAGGTGATGACCGGGTTCGGGCGGACCGGCGAATGGTTCGCATGCGAGCACTGGCACGCGCTGCCGGACATGATCTCGTTCGCGAAGGGCGTCACCTCCGGCTACGTGCCGCTCGGCGGCGTGCTGGTGAACGAGAAGATCTCGCGCCACTTCGACACCAACGTGCTGTGGGCGGGGCTGACGTACTCCGGCCATCCGCTCGCGTGCGCGGCCGGCATCGCCAACCTCGAGGTGTTCGAAGAGGAGCGCCTCGTGGAGCGCGCGCGCCGGATGGGCGACGTGCTCGGTCCGAAGCTGCGCAAGATGGCGGAGCGGCATCCGAAGGTCGGCGACGTGCGCGGCCTGGGGCTGTTCTGGGGGCTCGAGCTGGTCAAGGACCGCGCCTCCAAGGAGCCGCTCGAGCCGTTCGCCAAGCGCGGCGCGGGACCCAGCCCGATGAAGTCGCTCGTGGCCGCGGCCCGCAAGCGCGGCGCCTACATCATGGGCCGCTACAACGTGTTCCTGGCGGCGCCGCCGCTCGTGGTCTCCGAAGACGAAATCGAAGCCGGCGTGCAGGCAATCGACGGTGCACTGACGGACATCGGTGCATAAGGGGGGGTGCCGCGAGAGCGGTCCGAACGAACCCGGCAGGAGGTCGCGAATGCGACCGGAGGTCCTGCGCAGACAGGGGAGATGAAACTCGAGACGAAGGGGGGCGCGACCGAATGGGTGTTTCGAAACGTGGCGTGATCATCGGCCTCGCGGTGGTGGCGGCGGCCGGACTTTTCCTCGTGCCTATCCAGATGAGCTGGAGCGCGGCCGAGCCGATCAAGATCGGTGAAGTGGGACCGCTGTCGCCGCCCGGCGGCTACGCGGACGGAAAGCTGATGCTGGACGCGGCGCAGCTCGCCGAGAGCGAGATCAACGCCGCGGGCGGCGTGCTCGGCCGGCCGATCAAGATCGTCGAGGCCGACACCCGCGGCATGCCGGAGGAAGGCACCGCGGCCGCGGAGCGGCTGACGGCGCAGGAGCACGTGGTCGGCATCTTCGGCGAATTCCACAGCTCCGTCTTCCTCGCTGAGATGGAGGTTGCACACAAGACCGGCACGCCGATCATGGCGGTCGACGTGTGGGCCGACAAGATCACCGCGACGGGCTATCCCGAGGTGTTCCGCGTCGCGCCCTGCCAGGCCATCATCGCGAACCGGTACGCCGACTGGATCGCCGCCGCCGGGTTCAAGAACGTGCTGATCCTGTACGAGAAGACCGACGGCGGCCAGAGCCACCGCGACGTGCTGGAGGCGGGCCTCACCAAGCACGGCATCCACTACGACGTCGTCGGCGCCGACCTGAATCAGACCGAGTTCACGGCACAGATCCAGCGGCTCATGGCGCACAAGCCGGCGTACGATTTCTTCGCCACCGCGTTCAGCGAGGCCGGGATGTACCCGCTGGTCAGCCAATCGAAGAGCCTCGGGTTCGCGCCGACGGCGCACACCGGCATGTACAACTCGGGCGGGCCGGCGACCACGCCGACCTTCTGGAAGAACGTCGGCGAGGCCGGCATTGGGCTCATCACGGAGAACCCCGGGCTGCCGAAGGCCAAGTGGAACGCGAAAACCAAGGCGTTCGTGGCCGCGTTCATGAAGCGCTTCAACTCCGCCACCACGCCGCAGTCGATGGAGAGCTACGACGCGGCCTACATCATGGTCGACGCGATCAAGCGCGCCGGCAGCACCGACCCCAAGGCCATCATCCACGCGCTCGAGACATCGAAGTGGAACGGTACGCGGGGCGCCTACGCGTTCTCGACCAGCCATAGCCCCACGTGGGCGTACCACCAGTACGTCAACGCGCCGCTCTACCTGCTCCAGTACGACAAGGTGGGACAGACGCCGGAGGATGCGCCGGTGATCTGGCCGCGCAGTCTCGCGACGGTCCCGTATACATACAAGAAGCCCGCGCAGTAGACCGCGCCGGTACTCATATCGCTTCTGCGGGGGAAGGCCCTCATCCAGCGATCGAGCGGCCTTCCCCCGCGCGTCTCTAGCGGCAGGCGGCGCATCCGGAGCCCGCGCCGCGCGCCCCCCGGACCGATGTAATGGACTATAGCTATCTTGCCATCCAGGCCACAAACGGCGCCGTCATCGGCGTCATCTACGCGCTGGTCGCGGTCGGCGTCACCTTGATCTTTTCGATCCTCAAGATCGTCAACTTCGCCCACGGCGACCTGTACATGCTCGGCGGCTACACTGCGTACTACCTCATTACGCTCGCCGGGTTCCCGCCGCTCGGCGCGCTCGTCGGGTCGATGGCGGCGGTGTTCGCGTTCGGCATCCTGATCGAGCGCACGATGCTGACCCCGCTGTACAGCCCGCGGACGGAGCGCAAGGACGAGTACGGCATCATCGTGACGTTCGGCCTCGCGTTCTTTCTCCGCAACACGGCCCTGATCGTCTTCGGGCCGTTCGCGCTCAAGCCGCCGTCGTTCGCGCCGGGGGTGCTGCGCATCGGCGCGCTGGCCGTGACGAACGACCGCGTGTTCGTCGCCGTCGTCGGCACGCTGCTGATCCTGGCGCTGCTCTACTTCATGAACCGGACGATCTGGGGGCAGGCGCTCGACGCGGTCAGCCAGTCGCGCGACTCCGCCGCGATCGTCGGGATCAACGCCGGCCGCTTCAACTCGCTGGCCTACGCGGTCGGCGCGGCGCTGGCGGCGGCCGCCGGCGCGCTCATCGCGCCGATCTTCTCGCTCTCGCCCGACATGGGCATCCTGCCGAACATCAACTCGTACGTCATCGTGATCCTCGGCGGCATGGGGTCGGTCGGCGGCAGCATCGCCGCCGGCTTCCTGCTCGGCGAGGCGCAGGCGCTCTTCACCGCGTTTCTGCCGGATCCCACCCGCGCGCTGTCGTACTCGAACGCGTTCGGCGTGCTGGTCCTGATGATCGTCCTCATGGTGCGGCCGACGGGTCTGTTCGGCCGGCGCCACGTGCGGATGGAGTAGGCCGGTGCGCGGGCTGCCCACCTACCTGCTCGCCTCCCTCGTCCTCGCCGGACTGGTCTACGCGCACGGCTTCAACAGTTACTGGATGCACGTAACGATCATCGCGATGTTCTACGCGATCCTCGCGGCGAGCTGGACGCTGCTCTCCGGCTACGCCGGATTGTACTCGCTCGGCCACATGGCGTTCGCGTCGATCGGCGCGTACACGTCGGCGCTGCTCATTCAATGGACGGGGATGCCGACCATCCTCGGGATGGCTTCCGGGGTCGTGTTCTGCACCGTCGTTGGGGCCTGGATCGGCTGGGTGTGCCTGCGCATGACCGGGCCGTATCTCGCCATCTTCACGCTGGCGTTCTCGGAGATCGTCCGCATCGTCTTCTCGACCGAGGACGAGGTGACGCAGGGCATGGCCGGCCTGCACACGGTGTTCCTGTTCCACACCGACTCGCGGATACCGTACTTTTACACCGCGATCGGCCTGCTTGTCTTCTCGCTCGCCGTGATGGGCTTTATTGTCCACTCGCGGTGGGGTTTGTTTCTGCGATCGATCCGCGAAGAGGAGCAGGCCGCCGCGGCGTCCGGGGTCCGCGTCGCGTACTTCCGCATCCTCGTGTTCGCCGTCGCGAGCGGGTTCGCGGCGCTCGCCGGCGTGTTCTACGGACACTACCTCGGCATCCTCACGCCGAGCCTCGGCAGCCTCGACCTCATGATCATCGTGGTGGTCATGGCGGTGATCGGCGGCATGGAGCGGATCCCGACCGCGGTGGGCGGCGCGATCGGGATCGAATTCTTACAAGAGTACCTGCGCGCCTACGGCGAGTGGCGGCTCGTGATCTTCGGCCTCGTGCTGCTCTTCACCATGCGGTTCGCCCGGAACGGCCTGCTCACGCCGCTGTGGCTGCAGTTCGTCCGGCTCGGCGAGGTGCGGCGGCCGGTGTCCGCGGCCGCGCAGGCCGCCGCGGCGGCCGGGGAAGTCGGACCGCAGGGATCCGGCGGATCGTGACCGACCCTTCGCGGCCCGCCATCATCCGCGGCGTGCAGATCCGCAAGCACTTCGGCGGCATCGCCGCGACCGACGGCGTCGACTTCGACGTGCTCGAGGGGGATCTCGTCGGCCTCATCGGTCCGAACGGGTCCGGCAAGACGACGCTGATCAACATCCTGACCGGCCACCTCGCGGCGGAGTCCGGCGACGTATTTTTACGGGACCGGCGCATGACGGCCCGTCCGCCGCACGAGTTCGCCGCGCACGGTGTCGGCCGCACGTTTCAGCTGACGCAGCTGTTCGGCCGCATGACCGTGCTCGAGAACATGCTCGTCCCGGGCCTCACGCGGCCGCACTCGACCTGGGCGTCCGCCACGGAGCAGGCGCGCCGGCACCTCGCGTTCCTCAACCTCGAGCATCTCTCCGGGCTCGAGGCGAAGAACCTCTCGGGGGGGCAGCAGAAGCTGCTCGAGCTCGGCCGCGCCCTCATGCTGGATCCCGCGGTGCTGTTCCTCGACGAGCCGTTCGCCGGCGTGCATCCGAAGCTCCGCGAGGAGTTGATCAAGCGGATCCTGCAGCTGCACGAGTCCGGCCGGACCTTCGTCGTCGTGGACCACGACATGGAGTCGATCCTCCGCATCGCGGGGCGCCTGGTCGTGATGGCGCGCGGCCGGAAGATCGCCGACGGCCCGCCGGCCGCCGTGCGTGAGGACCAGACGGTCCTGGCCGCGTACTCGGGGTTCTAGCATGGCCACGAACGGGCACTGCCTCATCGCGCAGAATCTCGTCGCCGGGTATCTGCCGGGGATCAGCATCCTGCGCGGCGTCTCGGTCGGGGCCGCCCGCGGCCGCATCGCCTGCGTGCTCGGCCCGAACGGCACCGGCAAGTCGACGCTCCTCAAGGTGCTGTTCGGGTTCCTACCGGCGTCAGAGGGCGAGATCACGCTCAACGGCCGGTCGATCCGGGGCGTCGCGCCGCACCACATGGGCGACTGGGGCGTCGCGTATCTCCCGCAGCGCCCCAGTATCTTCCCGTACCTGACCGTCGAGTGGAACCTGCGCCTCGGCGCGTGGCGCTACAAGCGGCAGCGCGCCCGCGTGGACGAGCTCGTGGAGCGGGCGGTCGCGCAGTTCCCGATTTTGGCGGAGAAGCGGCGCCAGCCGGCCGGCACCCTCAGCGGCGGCCAGCAGCGCCAGCTCGAGATCGCCCGCAGCCTGATGCACGATCCGGCGGTCTTCCTGATCGACGAGCCGACCGCGGGCATCGAGCCGCGCGTCGCCGCCCAGATCTACGGATTGATCAAGGATCTCGCGGCCCAGGACAAGGCCGTGCTTCTGGTGGACCAGAACATCAAGCGGGCGCTCGAGATCGCGGACTACGTCTACGTGATGCGGACGGGCACGGTGCTCTCGGAAGGCTCGCGCGAATCGTTCGGCGGCGACACGGACGCTCTGGTCGCGCGCTGGCTGTACGAGAGCGGACACCCCTAGCGGCAGACTGTGCCGATCGCCTACGTGGCGGGCGCCGGGGTTGCGGCGGAGGCCCGCCGGCTGGTGTAGACGTGGCCGGCCACCGCGGCCATGATGATCGTCCCGCCGATCCACGTCGGTACCGGCGGCACCTCTCGAAACGCGAACCACACCCACAGCGGTCCGAGCGGCACTTCGACGGCCTGGATGAGCGCGGTCTCCGTCGCGGAGACGAGGCGCGCGCCGAGCGTCAGCAGCAGCAGGCCGAGACCGAACTGCGTGACCCCGAACAGGACGAGATACAGCATGTTCGTTCCGCCGGCGGCGCCGGGGTGCGCGAAGGGCCACACGAACAGCGGACAGAGAAACGCCGAGAGGCAGGCGGCGGGCATCATCGGGGTCTCGCGGTGCCGCCGGATCAGCAGCATCATCCCGGCCATGCACAGTGCCATCCCGAACGCCAGCAGGTCGCCGGCGAGATGGCCTTCGCGTACCGACCCGCCGACCATGACCGCGGTGCCCAACAGGGCGACCGCGCTCGCGGCAAGCGTGCTCCAGCGTTCGCGCTCGTTGAGCCACAGCCATCCGGCCACCGCCGCGATAAAGGGCGTGGTCGCGTTCATGATCATCACGTCCGCGACCGATGTCAGGCGGAAGGCATTGATGTACATGATGGTGGCGAACGTCGAGAGGCACGCCGCGGCGATGCCGGGCGCGCCGATGCCGCGCACGATCTCCAGCGTCCGCCGGCCGTAGCGCCAGACGATGACGCCGCCGATGAAGACGCCCGCGAAGAGGCCGCGCCAGAGCAGGATCGTCCAGGTATCGAGCGGGATGAGGCGCGTCCAGAACCCGGACGTGCTGTAGGCGACGGCCGAGGCGAGGTTCAGCGTGATACCGAGGGCGTGCCGGCCCGGGGTCTCGTGCCGCGTCTCGGACGGATGCCGCTCGGCCGCGGCTCGCGGGCCCGCCGCCGGATTTACGCCGGGTGCTGCGCGAGCCACGCCGCGGTCCGTTCGGCGTCCATGTTGGACGGGAACACCGGGTAGAAGACGTGCTCGATCCGGCCGTCGCGGACCACCAGCGTGAGGCGCTTGATCAGTTCCGCGGGTTGATTGCCGAAGGCCCAGGTGAACTCGAACGTCGGCAGCCGCAGCGCGCGCGTCAACTTGAAATCTTTGTCGCTGAGCAGCGCAAACGGAAGATGCAGGCGCGTCACGGCTTCCTGCTGGTACTCGGTGGTCTGCGTGCTGAGGCCGAAGACGCGGGTCTTGAGGGCTTCGAACTCCGCGTAGCGGTCACGGAACGCGCAGGACTGCGGGGTGCAGCCGCGCGCGCCGGGGATCTGGTCCCATCCGTCCGGCACCGCCTGGTCCGGCCGGCCCGTGCGCGGGAAGCAGTACACGACCGTCCGGCCCGGCAGCGCCGACAGGTCGACCGCCCCGCCGGCCGTGGACACGAGCGCGATCGACGGCAGGCGCATCCCGGTAAGATGGGCGGTTGCGCCGTCGTCCACGGGAACCGGCAGATCGGCGGGCAGATCCAGCGGATTATGCACGGACATTACGCACCCTCCGTCGGCGTCATTGATGGTTTACGTTCGAGAGGCACTCATCGAGGATTGCGACCGCACGGTCCAACTCCTCCTTGGTCACCGTGAGCGGGGGCGCCAGCAGGATGACGTTGCCTCCTGTAAGCTTGAAGCTGAGGCCCCGCGATAGCGCGGCGTACATCACCGCGTCGGCGGCGTCCGCGGCCGGCGCCCGCGAGGCGCGATCGGCGACGAGCTCGACGCCGGCCAGCAGCCCGAGCCCGCGCACGTCGCCGATCAGGGGATGCCGGGCCTTCAACGCCTCGAGCCGGCCGAGCAGGTAGCCGCCGAGCTCGCGCGAGCGCGCGAGCAGGCCGTGCTCTTCAATATAATCCAGCGTCGCCAGGCCCGCGGCGCAGGCCACCGGATTCTTCTCGTGCGTATAGTGGCCGAGCGCCCGGTCGGCGGCGACGTCGAGGCCCTCCCGGGCGATCAACGCCGCCAGCGGCAGGACGCCCCCGCCGAGCCCCTTGCCGATGACCAGCACGTCGGGCACGACGCCGAACTGCTCGCACGCGAACATCGTGCCGGTCCGGCCGAGCGCCGTCGGGATCTCATCGAGGATGAGGAGCGTCCCGTGGCGGTCGCACGCCCGGCGAACCGTGCGCCAGAACTCCGGGTGCGGGATCACGGGCGTCGCGCGCACGGTTTCCGCGATCACGGCCGCGACGTCGCCTTCCCGCTCGAGCACGTACTCGATGTACGAGGCGCACTTGAGATCACAGCCTCCGCGGGCGTGGCAGTCCCAGACGCAGCGGTAGGGATCGGGGGGCGGGACGTGTTCGGCGCCCGGCAGCAGCGGCCCCGCGCCTTCGCGGAAGATGCGCTCGCCCCCGACGGAGATCGCGTCGAGGGAGGCGCCGTGAAACGACTCCCACATCGAGATCGTCTTGTGCCGGCCCGTCGCGGCGCGGGCCAGCTTGAGCGCCATGCCGACCGCGCCCGTGCCGCCGGGGCAGAAGAGCACCTTGTTGAGATCCCCGGGCGCGAGCCCCGCGAGCCGGCGGGCCAGCGCCACCGCCGTCCGGTTGGTGTAGCGGCGCGTGCAGAACGGCAGGTCGTCGAGCTGCGCCTTGATCGCCGCGATGACGGCGGGGTTGGCGAACCCGACCTGGTGCACGTAGTTGCCGTGGAAATCGAGGTACCGGCGGCCCTGGAGATCCTCGATCGAGGCGCCGCCGCACCCGCGCAGCGCGTTGAGGCACGGCGTGGAGAGGGACTGGTGCAGAAAGTACCGCGCGTCTTCCTCGAGGAGGGCCCGGGTCTCGGCATCGAGGTGCTCGGCCTGCCACTTGGCGCGCCGGGGTGAGAGGTTGAGGTCGCCTTCGGACCCCAGACGCGCAAGATCGCTCATCTCTCTCCACCCCCGGACGCGTAGACCGCTGCACGTACTTCTGCGCCGCGCCAAGGCGCTCATGCTCCGTCTGCGCGGGACCTCCGGCCGCGTCTGGGCCTGCGGCGCGGGCCACAGACGCGCCTCCTGCCGAACAGGACCCGGCGTGCCCGGGGCCAAGTGGAGGCCGTGCTCGATGCGGCGCCGGCCGGCCATTCATTGAATCATGCCGCGCAAGACCCCGTACGGCGGGCGTGCCGCGGGCGTCTCAGGGCGGCGCCGTTCGACGTGCTCGTGATTGGCGGCGGGATCACCGGCGCGGGCGTCGCGCTCGACGCGGCGGCGCGCGGTCTGTCCGTCGCACTCGTCGAGCAGGGCGATTTCGCGGGCGGCACGAGCAGCCGCTCGACGAAGCTGGTGCACGGCGGGCTGCGCTACCTGCCGCTCGGGGATCTCAGGCAGGTCCGGGAGGATCTGGCCGAGCGCGAGCGGCTGCTCCGCAACGCCCCGCATCTGGTGCGTCCGCTGCCGTTCGTGGTGCCCCTCTACGCGGACGCGCGCCGGCCGCTCGGGATCGGGCTGCCGCGGATGTTGAGCGCCATCGCGCCGCTCGGCGTGTCGGCCGGTCTGTGGGCATACGACCGTCTCGCCGGGCGCCTGTCGAGCCGGCCCCACCGCACGCTGTCGCGCGACGCCGCACGCAGCCTGTTGCCGGCGATGCGCCTCGACGGTCTTCGCCGTGCCTACCTGTACTATGACGCCGAGACCGACGACGCGCGTCTTGTCATTGCCGTGCTGCGCGCGGCACAGGCGCGCGGGGCGGTGGCTCTCAACTACGCCCGCGCGGTGGAGCTAGTCCAACGGGATAGCCGGATCGCCGGGGCGCGGGTGGTGGACCTCCCGAGCGGCGAGGAGGTCACGGTGTCCGCGCGCACCACGGTCAACGCGACCGGGGTGTGGGCCGAGGAGGTGGCGGCGCTCGCGGGCCCGCCGCGATTTCACCTGCGGCGGGCCAAGGGCGCGCATCTCGTGGTCCGCGCGGACCGGCTGCGGCTCGGCCGCGCCGCGCTCGTGCTGCCGGAGACCGACGACGGGCGCGTCGCCTTCGTCGTGCCCTGGCAGGGCGCGGCGCTCATCGGCACCACCGACACGGAGTGGACCGGGCCGGCCGCGGCCGAGCCCGCGGCCGATCAGGCCGATGTGTCGTATCTACTCGAGCATGCGGCGCGATTTCTCACCGTCCGGCTCGCCCCGGCGGACGTCGTGAGCGTGTACGCCGGTCTGCGCCCCCTGTTGGGGGCGCCCGCCGCCGGCCGCGACACGGCCCGGCTGTCCCGCCGCCACGAAATTTATTCCGGTCCGTCCGGCTTGGTCACGATCACCGGCGGCAAGCTCACCACCTACCGGCGCATGGCCGAAGACACCGTCAATCACGTTCTCGGGCGTCCCGGCGGGACTCCGTCGCCGACGCGGGATCTTGCGCTTGACGGAGCGGAGGGATTCATGCGGGCCATCCCGTCGCTGCGGGCGCGCGCACGGCGCAGCGGCGTGAGCGACCGGACGCTTCGGCATCTGCTGCGGGCCTACGGCACGCGCACGGCGCGCGTGCTCGATCTGATCGAGGAGCGCCCGGCGCTCCGCTCGCCGCTCGCCGCCGGCCATCCACACGTCGCCGCCGAAGTTGTGCTCGCGGCGCGAGAAGAGATGGCGGTCTGGGTCGAGGACGTCCTGCTGCGGCGCATGCGTCTCGGCCATCTGCTGCCGGACCAGGGTTGTGAGGCGGCTCCGGCGGTCGCGGCTCTCATGGGCGATGCGCTGGGGTGGCCGGCCGGCGTTGAGGCTACGCAGATCGACGCGTACCGGCGCGCGGCCGCCGCGCTGGCCCTGCCGGCCCCCGCCGGTCAGGAGACCCCGGTGCCGCCGTAGAAGAGACCGGTATGGTGCTTCGGCTGTTCCCCCGCGAGGAAGGCTTTTTTCTGCTCTTCAACCGCGCCGCCGAGAACATCATGCAGAGCGCTCTGCTGCTGCGGAACCTGTTCGAAGACTACCGCGACGTCGAGGCGCGCGCGGCGGCGATCAAAGAGCTCGAAGACCGCGGCGACGAGATCACCCACGAGGTCATGGATCGCCTGAACCGGACATTCATCACACCGTTTGACCGCGAGGACATCCACGAGCTCGCGCGCCAGCTCGACAATGTGATCGACTGGATCGAGGCCGCCGCGGCCCGGATGGCGGTCTACCGGATTCCCCGGCCGACCCGCGAGGGACAGGAAATGACGCACATCATCGTCGACGCGGCAGCGGCGATCGTCGAAGCGGTTGGAAACCTCCAACGGCTCGACAAGATCGCGGCGCCGGTGCGCGAGATCCACCGCCTCGAGAATCTCGCCGACCGCGTCCAGCGCGACGCGGTCGCCGCGCTGTTCGCCAGCACCGCGAACGCCATCGACATCATGAAGTGGAAGGAAATCTACGAGACGCTCGAAGAGGCGACGGATCAGGCGGAGGACGTCGCGAACGTCCTCGAGACGATTAAGACGAAACAGGCATAACGCACGCGTTCGCCGCGCGGATCTACGTGACGATGCGGCGGTTCCATGTTATGCTCGGGGCGGACGATGCTGACGCACGAACCGCAGGGCGCGCGCAGCGCAGACGACGCCGGCTCACACGCCGGCCGCCGGCCGCGGATTCTTCTCGTCGACGACGAGCGCGCGATCGTCGAATCGCTCCGCTACGCGCTCGAAAAGGAAGGCTACGAAGTCCTCGACTCCGGCGAAGGCGGGGAAGCGCTGGAACTGGCGCGCCGTTCCGCGCCGGACTTGATTCTCCTGGACATCATGCTGCCGGGCATGAGCGGCTTTGAGATCTGCCGCGTGCTCCGCCAGGAGTCCACGGTGCCGATCCTGATGCTCACGGCCCGCGCCGACGAGCCAGACCGCGTGGTAGGTCTCGATCTCGGCGCCGACGATTACATCACCAAGCCGTTCAGCCTGCGGGAAGTGCTGGCCCGCGTCCGCGCGGCGCTGCGCCGCGCCCAGGTCGGGGCGCGCGACGTGCGCGAGCGCGACGAGCGGCTGTCCGTCGGCGAGGTGGCGATGGACGTCGCCCGGCACGAAGTGACCGTGCGGGGGCAGGCGATGCCGCTGCCGCCGCGTCAATTCGACCTGCTCCGCGCGTTTCTCGCCAATTCCGGACGGGTGCTCACCCGGGCGGCGCTGCTCCAACACGTGTGGGGCTACGACTTCACGGGCGACGACCGTACGGTCGACGTCCACGTGCGGTGGCTCAGGCAGAAACTCCAAGAGGCGCGGTCGGCGACGACCATCGAGACGGTTCGGGGTGTAGGCTACAAACTCGGAGCGTAGGATGCGCCTCCCCCGCGCGGTGATGACGGCGTTGGGGTGCTACGGGGCGTTTGTCGCCGTCACAGCCTCGGTGCTGTTCGCCCTCACGGGATGGCCGCCGCGCTTTCCCGGGCTGGCGCTCCCCATTCTCGGCGCCGCGCTCGTCGCCGCCGCAGTCGCGGCACTCATCGCACGACGATTCAGCGCCGCGCTGGGCCGGCCGCTTCGCGACCTCGCCGCCGCGGCGTGGTCCGGCGTCGAGGGCCGCCTGCGCCCGGCGCCCGAGCCGCCGCGCGGGACCTCGTTCGACGAGGTGCACGAGGCCATCGCCGCGTTCAACGCCATGGTCCTGGAAACCAGCCACACCATCGCCGCCCTCGAATTCCGGAAGTCCACGCTCGAATCCGTGCTGGCCCACATGAGCGACGCGCTGCTGGTGCTCGACGGCCGGGGCGCGCTGACGCTGGTCAACCCCGCGGCTGAACGGTTCTTCGGCATCGTGGCGCCCTTCGTGATCGGGCACCGCCTGATCGAGGTGTTCCGCCACTTCGAGCTGGACGCCCTCGTCCGCCAGGCGGAGCGGGAGCGCCGGCCTTACACCCGCGAGATCGAACTGCACCATCCCGAGCAGCGGCTGCTGCGCGTGCAGGCCAATCCGATGCGGGGGCCGCGCGGCGAGTTCCTGGGCGTGGTCGTCGTCGCGCAGGACGTCACCGAGCAGCGCCGCACCGACACCGTGCGCCGTGAGTTCGTCGCCAACGTCTCGCACGAGCTGCGCACGCCGCTCACGTCCGTGCGGGCGCTCGCCGAGGCGCTGGCCGGAGGAGCGGCGCAGGACCGTGAGGCGGGCCCCCGGTTTCTCGAGCGGGTCATCGCGGAGATCGACCGCCTGACCCTCCTCGTCAACGATCTTTTAGATCTGTCGGCGATCGAGAGCGGCAGCGCGAAGCTGGAGATGGAGCCGGTCGCCCTCGATGACGTCATCGAGGACGTGATCGCAAAGTTCCGGCCGATGGCCGACGGCCGGCGGATCGCGCTGCGCGGCAACGGCGCGCGTGGCCTGCCGCCGGCGTGGGCCGACCGTACGCGAATCACCCAGGCGGTCGCGAATCTGGTAGACAACGCGATCAAGTATACGCCCGACGGCGGCACGGTCACGGTGGAGGCGGGACGGCGGGACGGCACGGTCACGATTTCCGTGGCGGACACGGGGATCGGGATCGCGCCGGAGCACCTTCCCCGGATCTTCGAGCGATTCTATCGCGTGGACCGGTCTCGATCGAGGGCGCTCGGCGGCACGGGACTTGGGCTCAGCATCGTCAAGCACATCGCGAACTCGCACGGAGGCGAGGTCGAGGTGAAGAGCGTGTACGGACAAGGCACCCGGTTCACCCTGGTGCTGCCCCGCGCTCCGGAATGACTCCCGCCTGACGTCACGCGGCGAACGGCGCGATTGGCCGGGGTCACAGTTCCTCGCCAACTCCCGCACGCGGCGTCGAATCTCATCGCGTACCTCGTTGATCGTTAACGCCTCCTTAACAATCTCTTAATCCACATCGGGCCAGAGGATTAATAAACACCCATTACTCTATCTTGTGAACGGGCGCTGAGGCAGATTCACAAGGGGGACTCGATGAGGACAACGCCGTATTGGCGTTCTTTGCTCGCGGTCGCGGCCATCTGTGCCCTGTTCGTGGGGATGAGTCCGGCGGTGCGGCCGGTGAAAGGCGCCGGCATCGTCACGTTGACCGGGGCGGGCGCCACGTTTCCATACCCGCTGTACTCTCGCTGGTTCTCCGAGTACAACCGCGCGCACCCGGACGTCCGGATCAACTATCAGCCGATCGGCAGCGGCGGCGGCATCGAGCAGGTCAAGAACCGCACAGTGGATTTCGGCGCCTCGGACGCGCCGCTGTCCGACGACCAGCTCAAGGCGATGGGCCGTCCGGTCATCCTGATTCCGACGGTGGCGGGCGCCATCGCCATGAGCTACAACGTCCCGAACGTCGGTACCGGGCTTCGCCTGACGCCGCAGAACATCGCGGCGCTCTACCTCGGCACGATCACCAAGTGGAACGATCCGAAGCTCACGGCCGACAACCCGGGGATGAAGCTGCCGAACATGCCGATCACGGTCGTGCACCGGTCCGACGGCAGCGGCACGACGTTCCACTTCACCTCGTTTCTCTCGTTGGTCAGTCCGGAATGGGCGAATAAGGTCGGCCACGCCACGTCGGTCGAGTGGCCGGTCGGGATCGGCGGGAAGGGCAATGACGGCGTCGCCGGCGCGATCAAGCAGGCGCCCGGCGCCATCGGCTACGTCGAGCTCGCCTACGTGAAGCAGAACAATCTCACCTACGCGCTCGTGAAGAACCGCGACGGTCATTGGGTGGCGCCGTCGCTCGCCGCCACCGTGCTGGCCGCCGCGGGCGGCGCCGGCCAGATGGTGAAAACCCACGACGTGCGCGTCTCCATCGCGTACGCGCCCGGGCCCACCAACTACCCGATCGCCGGGTTCACCTATCTGTTGATTCCGCGGGAGCAGACCGACGCCGTGAAGGGCAAGGCGCTCGTCGGCTTCCTGTGGTGGGCGATCCACGACGGGGAGAAGGACGCCGCGCAGCTGCTGTACGCGCAGGCGCCGGCGGCGGTGGTCAAGATCGACGAAGGGCTTGTGAAGCAGGTCACGTATCAGGGCAAAGCGCTCGTCACGCCGTAGCGGGTTCACCGTGTCCTACGCGGCGCCGGCCGGGAGAGGGGTACCACCGCTCCCGGCTGAGTCCCGGGTTCGGAGCGGCCGCGGCGGCGACGCGATCTTTCGCGTTCTGCTGACGGTCTTCGGCGTGGCCGTGATCGTGCTGGTCGCGGCCATCGCGTGCGTGCTGACCGGCGCGGCCATGCCGGCGATCAGGCGCTTCGGGCCGGCGTTCCTCTGGACGTCGCGCTGGGACCCCGTGCACAACATTTTCGGCGCTCTGCCGTTCGTCTTCGGCACGGTGGCCTCGTCGGCGCTGGCGCTGCTCGTCGCGGTTCCGATCAGCCTCGGCGTTGCCGTCTACCTCGTGGAGATCGCGCCCCCGCGAACGTCCATCGCGCTGTCGTTCATCATCGAGCTGCTGGCCGCGATCCCGAGCGTCATCCTCGGCCTGTGGGGCATTTTCGTCCTCGCGCCGTGGGTGCGGTCGGCGGTGGAACCGGTGCTGTCGGCGGTGTTGGGCTGGCTGCCGCTGTTCAGCGGTCCCCAGTACGGCATCGGGCTGCTCGCGGCCGGAATCATCCTCGCGATCATGATCATCCCGATCGTGTCCTCGGTGTCGCGGGACGTCCTGCGCGCGGTCCCGGCGGAGCAGCGCGAGGCCATGTACGCGCTGGGCGCGACGCGCTGGGAGGTCATCAGCCGCGCCGTCGTGCCGTACGGCCGGATCGGGATCATCGGCGCCGTCATTTTGGGCCTCGGCCGCGCCCTCGGCGAGACCATGGCGGTGACCATGGTGATCGGCAACCGCCCGCAGATTTCAACGTCGCTGTTCCAGCCGGCCTATACGATCGCGGCCGTGCTGGCCAACGAGTTTTCCGAGGCGACGAGCGACCTGTATCTCTCCGCGCTCATCGAGATGGCGCTCGTGCTCTTCGCCGTCTCGCTGATCGTGAACGCCTTGGCGCGATGGCTGGTGGCGCGTGCGACCTCCCACGCGCGGGCGGCGCGGTGATCGTCCTGGGCCGCCAGTCCGCGCGGCGGCGGGTCACGGACCGCGTCATGGGCTGGGTGTGCCTTGCCGCGATTCTCGTCGCGGTCGCGCCGCTTGCGAGCGTGCTCGGCTACATCGTCATCCAGGGCGCGTCGGCGCTCAACTGGGCGTTCTTCACCCACCTGCCGGCGCCGGTGGGCGAGCCGGGCGGCGGCATGGCGAACGCGATTCTCGGTACGCTCACGCTGATCGGGCTCGCCGCCTGCGTCGGTGTGCCCGTCGGCATCCTCGGCGGGCTCTTTCTCGCGGAGGCCGGCGACGGCCGGCTCGGCTGGTGGATCCGGTTTACCGCGGATGTCCTGAACGGCCTCCCCAGCATCGTCGTCGGGGTCTTCGTCTACGCGCTGGTCGTCGTGCCGATGCACCGCTTCTCGGCATTGGCCGGCGGGCTGGCGCTCGGGGTGATGATGATTCCGCTGGTGGTGCGGACCACCGAGGAGATGGTCCGGCTCGTCCCGTCGTCGCTGCGCGAGGCCTCGCTCGCGCTCGGCATCCGGTGGTGGGTCACGAGCCTGCGGATCGTCCTTCGCACCGCGACGGCGGGTGTGATCACCGGCATCATGCTGGCGGTGGCGCGCATCGGCGGCGAGACGGCGCCGCTGTTGTTTACCGCCTTCAACAACCAGTTCTGGCAGGCGGGGCTCGACCAGCCGATCTCATCGCTGACCGTGCAGCTGTTCACCTATTCGATCGCGCCGTACGACGACTGGCACCGCCAGGCGTGGGCGGCGGCGCTCGTGTTGATGGCGATCACGCTGTTGTTGAACGTGGCCGCGCGGGCGGCGGGCCGGCAGCGGTTTACGATGGGGGGGAGGTAGGATCGCCGTGGGGTTCGAAGTCACCGTCAAGGAAGCTCCGAGTATGACGTTGTGGGATTACGCGATAGCCTCCGCGCTGGCCAAGGGGGAGGCCATCGACACCGACGCTCCGTCGCAGCTCGTCGTCGAGAACCTGCATGCCTACTTCGGGCGCACCCACGCCGTGAAGGGGCTGTCGTTGCGCATTGCCGCGCACCGGATCACCGCGATCATCGGTCCGTCCGGCTGCGGCAAATCGACGTTCCTGCGGTGTCTCAACCGGATGCACGAGGTCGTTCCCGGCGCCCGCCGGGAGGGCCGCGTGCTGCTCGACGGCGAGGATATCTACGCGCCGGCGGTCGACCCGGTCGAGGTGCGGCGCCGCGTCGGCATGGTGTTCCAGCGCGCCAACCCGTTCCCGACGATGTCGATCTACGACAACGTCGTGGTGGGCCTGCGGCTGAACGGGATTCGCGACCGCCGCGTGCTGGACGAGGTCGCCGAGCGCAGCCTGCGGCAGGCCGCGCTTTGGGACGAGGTCAAGGACGTGCTGGCCCGGCCCGGAACGAGCCTGTCCGGCGGCCAGCAGCAGCGGCTGTGCATCGCCAGGGCGCTCGCAGTGCAGCCCGAAGTTCTCCTGATGGACGAGCCGGCCTCGGCCCTCGACCCGGCCTCGACGCTGAAGATCGAGGAGCTGGCCAGAACGCTGCGCGAGACGCTGACGATCGTAATCGTCACGCACAATATGCAGCAGGCCGCCCGGGTGTCCGACAGCACCGCGTTTATGCTGGCCGGCAGCCTGATCGAGTACGGGCCCACCGCGGAGCTGTTCACGCGGCCCAAGGAACGGCAGACGGAGGACTACATCACCGGCAGGTTCGGGTGAGCTGGCCGTGCAGACGCGGGAGACGTTCGACCGGGAACTGGCGGGCCTCCGAGACGATCTGCTCCGCATGGGGGCGCTGGTCGAGGAGGCGGTGCGCCGATCGGTGGACGCGCTCCGCGCCCGCAGCGTCGAGGGCGCGGAGGCCGTCATCGCCGCCGACAACGCCATCGACGCGCTGCACCTCGAGCTGGAAGAGCGCTGTCTCATGCTGATGGCCACCCAGCAGCCCATGGCCAAGGATCTGCGCACCATCGCGGCGGTCTGGGCGATGACGATGGATCTCGAGCGCATCGGCGACCACGCGGAGGACATCGCGCGGGCGACCAAGCGGATGGCCGAGCAACCGCTGCTCAAGCCCCTCATCGACATTCCCCGCATGGCCGAGATGGTGCAGCAGATGCTCCGCACCGGCCTGGACGCCTTCGTGCAGCGCGACGTCATCCTCGCGCAGCGGATGGCGGCCGCGGACGACGAGGTGGACCATCTGTACGGTCAAGTCTTTCGCGAGCTGCTCACATACATGATCGAGGATCCCCACAACATCCAGCGCGCCACGCATCTGCTCTTCTCCGCGCAGGCGCTCGAGCGGATGGGCGACCACGCCACGAACATCGCCGAGCGCGTGATCTACATGGTGACGGGCACGCTGAAGGAATTGAACCTCTAAGCCGTTAAGCCGTCGCCGCCGGGGCCGGCGCGGGCGGTTCCCGGGCAGGGCCCGCGCAGCGGAAGGAAGCCCTCCGGGCCGCCGGGAACGAGATTCTCCCATGCCTACGCCGGACTGCCGACACCTCGCCGAACAGCACCAGGACGAACTCACGGGGCTTGCCCGCGATCTCGTCCGCATCGACACGACGAACACCGGCGTCATGCCCACCGGGAACGAGACCGAGGCGGCGACGCATCTCGCGCGGGTGTTGGCAAAGGCGGGGATCGAGTCCGAGATCGACGGACGCGTCCCGGAGCGCGGCAACATCGTTGCGCGCCTGCCCGGCCGCAGCGGACGGACCGCGCTCGTCCTGGCCTCCCACACGGATGTCGTTCCGGCCGGCGACGCGCAGCAGTGGAGCCACCCGCCGTTCGAGGGCGGCGTCGAGGACGGCCACCTGCTCGGCCGCGGCGCGGCCGACATGAAGGGCACGGTCGCGGCGCAGACGATGGCCCTCATTCTCCTGAAGCGGTCCGGCGCCGCGCTCGCCCACGGGGTCAACTTCGTGTGCGTGGCGGACGAGGAGGCCGGCGGCGCGTACGGGATGGGCTGGGTGGCGCGCGAGCGCGCCGAGTGGGTGCGCGGCGGGCTGTGCCTGAACGAGGGCGGCGGCTTCTTCATCCCGGTGGACGGGCGCGAGTGGTGCGTGCTGGGCGTCGGTGAGAAGGGCCGGTTCGAGATCGGCGCGACCTTCCACGGACGCGGGGCCCACGCCGCCCGGCCGTGGCAGGGGGACAACGCGTTCTACAAGGCCGCGGCCGCGCTCGACCGCCTGCGTGCCTACGAGCCGGAGCGCGACACGAGCGGTCCCGTCTTCACCGCGGTGAGCCGCCTCACCGGGCCCGTCATCCCGTCGAACGTCGACGCGGTGATCGCGCGCCTCAACGCGTCGAGCCCGCGGCTGGCCGACCACCTGCGCCAGGTCTCGCGGATGCTCGTCACCCCGACGCTGATCGCCGGCGGCGTGAAGTCGAACAGCGTCCCGGACGTCTGCCGCCTCACGTGCGACGTACGCGCGCTGCCCCACCAAGGGCCGTCGTACGTTGAAGCGCAGGTGCGGCGCCTCCTGGGCGAGGCCGACGTGCGGGTCGACCAGACCGCCGTCGCCAACACCTCGCCGGCCGGAGAGCCGCTGCTCTCGACGCTCGCCGACGTCCTGCACCGGGCGCTCGGGCGTCCGGCCGAGGTCGTGGCGAGCCTCAGCGGCGGCTTCACGGATTCGCGGTTCGTCCGGGAGACCGGCGTGCCGGCGTACGGGTTCGCGCCGGGCCACCCCGACAGCGATCCGGGACGCCACCACGCCCACGGCCCCAACGAGGCCGTCGCGGTCCGCGATCTCGTGCTGCAGACCGCCGTCTATCTCGAGCTTGCGTATCGGTACGCCGTCGCGGCGTGACCGCGGCCGCGTGAGAGGAGCCGTTCGATGTTTACCGCGTTCGTGATGATCCAGGCGGAGCGCCGGCGGATTGCCGACGTCGCCCGCCGGCTCGCCGAGATCCCCGGGGTGGAAGAAGTCTATTCGGTCACCGGCGAGTGGGACATCATCGCGGTCCTCAAGCTGCATAATTACGAGGAGCTCGCGGACTGCGTCACGAGCCGGATGACCGACGTGCCGGGCATCGTCCGCACGAACACCCACCTTGCGTTCCGCGCGTTCCCGCAGTCGCTGCTCGAGCGGCCGTTCTCGCTCGGGCTGGAGGAGAAGCCGGAATGAGCGCCGCCGTCACCTCGCCTCCGGAACTCAGCTCCGCGCAGCTCGTCGACATGCTGCGGATGATGCTGCGCATCCGGCAGTTCGAACAGCGCGCGATCGAGCTGTACCGCGACGGCGTCATGCGCGGCACCACGCACCCGTACATCGGGATGGAGGCGGTGGCGGTCGGGGCCTGCGCCGCGCTGCGGCGGGCCGACCGGATCACGAGCACGCACCGCGGCCACGGCCACTGCCTGGCGAAGGGCGGCGACCCGCGGCTCATGATGGCGGAGCTGCTCGGGCGCGCCGCGGGCTACTGCAAGGGCAAGGGCGGCTCGATGCACATCGCGGACGTCGAGGCCGGCATCCTCGGCGCGAACGGGATCGTCGGCGGCGGGATGGGGCTCGCCACCGGCGCGGCGCTAGCGACGAAGGTGGCGGGGCGGGACGAGGTCGCGGTCTGCTTCTTCGGCGACGGCGCCCTCAATCAAGGGATCTTCCACGAGGCCGCCAACATGGCGGCGATCTGGGGGCTGCCGGTCGTCTACGTCTGCGAGAACAACCAGTACGCGATGTCCGCGCGCGCCGACCGCTTCACGTCGGTGCCGGATCCGGCCGTCCGCGCGGGGTCGTACGGTTTTCCGGGGCTCTCCTGCGACGGCATGGACGCCCTCGCGGTCTACAAGACGGTGGGCGGCGCGGTGGCGCGGGCGCGCGCGGGCGGCGGCCCGTCGCTCGTCGTCTGCGTGACCTACCGGTACCTCGGCCACCACGTGGGCGACCCGCTCAACTACCGGGACAAGGCCGAGGTCGAGGCTTGGCGCACCAAGGACCCGATCGAGCGCCTCCGCGCCGCGCTCCTGGAGCGGCGGGTGCTGACCGCGGCCGACGCCGACGTAATGCGCGCGGAGGTCGAGCGGGAGATCGACGACGCCGTCGCCTTCGCGAAGGCGAGTCCCGAGCCGGATCCGGCGACACTCGCCGAGGACGTGTACGCATGAGCGCGGTCGAGACGCACGCGGGCACCCGGGTCCTGACCTACGCGGAGGCGCTCAACGAGGCGCTGCGCGAGGAGATGCGGCGCGACGCGCGCGTCTTCGTGATGGGCGAGGACGTGGCGGTCTGGGGCGGCGGCGGGGTGTTCGGCGTCACGAAAGGCCTCGTCGAGGAGTTCGGGACCGAGCGGGTGCGCGACACGCCGATCTCCGAAGAGGGGATCGCGGCGCTCGCGGTCGGCGCCGCCATGGCCGGGGCGCGGCCGGTCGCGGAGTTTATGTACGCGGATTTCATGACGCTCGCAATGGAGCCGATCGTCAACCAGGCGGCGAAGATCCGCTACATGTTCGGCGGCAAGGCCCGCGTGCCGGTGGTCTTCCGCGCGCAGGAAGGGGCCGGCCGCGGCAACGCCGCGCAGCACTCGCAGTCGCTCGAGGCGTGGTTCTGCCACATCCCGGGCCTCAAGGTCGTGACGCCCAGCACGCCCGCGGACGCGAAGGGCCTCCTCATCTCCGCGATCCGGGACGACAACCCGGTCGTGTTTCTCGAGCACAAAATGCTCTACAACACGAAGGGCCCGGTCCCGGCCGGCGAGCACACGGTGCCGCTCGGCGTGGCCGAGCGGAAGCGGGAGGGCCGGCACGTCACCGTCGTCGGCGTCCACACGATGGTGCACAAGGCGCTGCAGGCGGCCGAGCAGCTGGCAGGGGAGGGGATCGAGCTCGAGGTCATCGATCCGCGCACGCTGGTGCCGTTCGACCTGGAGACGATCGTGGCGTCGGTCCGCAAGACCGGACGGCTCATCGTCACGCACGAGGCCTACGAACGCTGCGGCATCGGCGCCGAGATCGTGGCGCAGGTCGTCGCGCAGGCGTTCGACGCGCTGGACGCCCCGCCCGTGCGGTTGTGCGCGGCGAACGTCCCGATTCCTTACGCCGCGTCGTTGGAGATGGCCGCGCTGCCGCAGGTCGACGGCCTCGTCGCCGCGGCGCGCGGGTTGATGGCGTGATTCGCTGATGGCGACGGAGGTCGTGCTCCCGAAACTGGGCCTGACCCAGGAGGAGGGTACGGTCGTCCGCTGGATCAAGTCGGAGGGCAGCCGCGTCGCCAAGGGCGAGCCGCTCTTCGAGGTGATGACCGACAAGGCCACCATTGAGGTGGAGGCGCCCGCCTCCGGCGTCCTGCTCCGCATCCTCGTCCCCGAAGGTACGACCGCTCCGGTGGCTGCGCCGATTGCCCTGATCGGCGAGCCCGGGGAGCGGGTCGCCGCGGGCGCTCCGCCGGCGACGGCGGCGCCGGTGGCTCCGCGGGCGGCGCAGCCGTCCGCGTCCGTCTTTGGATCGAACGCGGCGGCCGGCAGCACGGTCGCGCCGGGCGATGGGCGCGTCCGGGTTTCTCCGCGGGCGCGCGTGCTCGCCGCGTCGCACGGCGTCGATCTGCGGGCGCTGCGGGGCAGCGGACCCGACGGCCGTATCATCGAGCGCGACGTGCAGCGGGCGCTCGACGCGGGCGCCCGAGGGACCGGCACGGCGGCGGCCGTGCCCGCCGTCCCCGTGGTTCCGGCGGCCGTCTCGGCGCGGATGCGCGCGGTCATCGCGCGGCGCATGACCGAGAGCCTGCAGAGCACGGCGCAGCTGACGCTCACCACCGAAGCGGACATGGCCGAGGCGTCGAAGCTCCGCGAGGAGGCCGGCGCGGAGCTCGAGCGGCGCGGTGGCGCGCGGCCGACCTTTACCGACCTCATCGTGCGCGCGGCGGCGATCGCGCTGCGCGATCATCCGCGGCTGAACGCGCGCTGGACCGACGGCGGCGCGCGGCTGCTCCCGGAGATCCACGTCGGGGTGGCGGTGGCCGTCGACGAGGGGCTCGTGGTCCCGGTGATCCGCCGCGCCGACCGCGCGTCTCTCGCCGAGATCTCCGCCGCGCTGCGCGACCTCTCCGAGCGCGCGCGGACGTTCCGGTTGGCGCCCGCGGAAATGGAGGGCGGCACGTTTACCGTCACCAACCTCGGCATGTACGATATCGACGCCTTCACGCCGATCCTCAATCCGCCGGAGGCCGCCATCCTCGGCGCCGGCCGCGTGCACCGCCGGCCGGTCGCGGTGGGGGATCGCGTCGCGGTGCGGCCGGTGATGGTGCTGTCGCTCACGTTCGACCACCGGGTCGTGGACGGCGCGCCGGCGGCGCAGTTCCTGCAGCGCGTGAAGCACGTGCTCGAGCACCCGTACCTCCTGCTCCTGCCCTAGGCCGGGCCGCGCCGGGAGGGGACGCGATGGAACTGCCGCTTACGCCGCTCGAGTTCGCCCGCCGGGCGCGCGCGCTCTATCCTGAGCGCGAGGCCGTGGTCGACGGCGGCCGGCGGCTCACCTACGAGGAGTTCTTCGCGCGGTGCGACCGCTGGTCGAGCCGGTTGCAGGAGTTCGGCGTACGGCCGGGCGACCGCGTCGCCTACATCGCGCCGAACATCTCCGGGCTGCTCGAGGCTTTCTACGCGGTGCCGCAGATCGGCGCCGTGCTGGTGCCGATCAACTACCGGCTCGCCGCGGGCGACTTCGAATACATCATCAACCACAGCGGGGCGCAGGTCGTGTGCGCGGCGGAGGAGCATCTCGCCGCGGTCGACGGGCTCCGGCCGTCGCTGCCGGCGGTCCGGCGCTTCGTCGCGCTCGACGGCGCGCGCGAGGGCTGGCTCGACTACGACGGCCTGGTCGAGGCGTCGTCCGGGGAGTTCGAGCGGCCGGCGATCGCGGAGAACGATCTCATCACGATCAACTACACGAGCGGCACCACGGCCCGGCCGAAGGGCGTCATGATGACCCACCGCAACGCGTACATGAACGCCCTCGGGACGCTGGCCCACATCCACATGACGCCGGCCGAGCGCTATCTGTGGACGCTCCCGATGTTCCACTGCAACGGGTGGAGCTTTGTGTGGATCGTGACGACGGTCGGGGGCGCGCATCTCTGCCTGCGCCGTGTCGAGCCGGACCAGGTCTTCGCGCTCTGCCGCGAGGAGCGCGCGACGATGATGTGCGCCGCGCCCACGGTGCTGATCCGGCTGGCCAACGCGCCCGAGTCCCTCCGCCGGGGCGTCCCGTCCGGCATCCGGGTGCTGACCGCGGGCGCGCCGCCGGCCGCCGCCACGATCGGCCGGATCGAGGGCGACCTCGGCTGGGAGATCGTGCACGTCTACGGGCTCACCGAAACGTCCCCGTTCATCACGATCTGCGAGCCGCGCCCCGAGCATGCCGCGCTCTCTGCGGAGGCGCGTGCGACCGTCAAGGCGCGGCAGGGGGTCGAGTTGTTCTCCTCAGGCGAATTGCGGGTCGTCGACGCCTCGGGCGTCGAGGTGCCCCGCGACGGCCGGACCGTCGGCGAGATCGTCGTGCGGGGCAACGTCGTCATGAAGGGCTATTACAACGACCCCGAGGCCACGGCCAAAGCGTTCGCCGGCGGCTGGTTCCACAGCGGAGACGCGGCGGTCGTGCACCCCGACGGCTACGTCGAGATCCGGGACCGGATCAAGGACATCATCATCAGCGGCGGCGAGAACATTTCGTCCGTGGAGATCGAGGCGGCGCTGCTCCGCCATCCGGCGGTCCAGGAGGTGGCGGTCGTCGGCCTGCCCGACGAGCGGTGGGGCGAGGCGCCGCACGCCTTCGTCGTCCGCAAAGCCGGTGCGACGGCCGGCGAGGCGGATCTCCGGGAGTTCGCCCGCGCGGCGCTCGCGCATTTCAAGGTGCCGAAGGCGTTCCACTTCGTCGACGATCTACCGAGGACGGCGACCGGTAAGATCCAGAAGTACGTGCTGCGGGGGACGTACGCCGCGATCGCGCGGCAGTAACGCTTAGAGAACGCGACGGCCGGGGGGTTCCCCCCCCGGCCGTCGCGCTGGCTGGCGTCGAAGGTTCAGTTGCCCTACGAACCGCCGCCCGCGTCGGGCGGCGCCTGCACCTGGGGCTGCGGCGGCGTGTAGACGTTGTTGTTGCACGCGAACGCGGCCGTCGCCGCGATGGCGACCGCGGCAACCGCGATCAGGGCCGTGAGCAGTCTGAGCATCTTCGGCCTCCCTTTCACGACCCCGGGGCGCATCGTGGGGTCTATCGGGGGCCGTTCGTCGTGTTGCCGGGGAGTCCTGCCGCTTCCGCCGGCAACCGGAGGCTCCAGCGCAGATGTTACAATGAGAGCCCGATGCGGTTCCGGCCGGAAGTCGACTACTACGAAATCCTTCAGGTGCACCCGCGCGCCTCCGCGGAAATGGTCCGGAAGGCCTACCGCACGCTGATGGGCGAGATGGGCGGCCACCCGGATCTCGGAGGGGACGAGGAGCGGGCGAAGCTGATGAACGAGGCCTATTCGGTGCTCGGCGATCCGGAGATCAGGCGGGCGTATGATCAGGCCCGTGCCCGGATGGCGCCGAGGGGATACTCTGGGGGACTCGGCACCGGAGCGCCGGGCACGGGCCGGCCGGTCTGGCCCGGTTCAGCGGCCGCGGGACACGGTCCCGGCGGCGAGCTCGAGCGGTGGGCCGTTTTCGTGACGAAGGTGATGTATTCCGCGATCGTCGTCGTGGCCGGTCTGATGATCGCGCGTCTCATCAAGAGTCCGACGATCGACCTAGCGGATATGGTCGGGACGCTGGTCGTGCTGTTCCGGATCTGGCAGCAGGCCGGCGGCGCGCACTGAACCGGCTACACGGCGACCGCGTGCGCCAGCGTTGCGGCGATCCCGGCCATGATACTCGCCGATACCAGCATGTTCCACATCCATCCCCCGCCGAACAGGTCGGGCCACATCGTCGATCCCTCCTATGGACAGACCCACCGTAGCCTGAAACACACCGGCGCCTCCAACCCCGAAGGGCTGAAGGCGCCAAGGCCGGGCATGGCTATAGAAACGAACAACGCCGGCCGGCAATCCGGACGGCGTCGTGGCCAATCACGATCTCAAGCGCCTATTTCATAGCACAATGCCGGTGGCGGTGTCAAATTTTGTCCGCGCACGGCCTGCGACATTTTTCTTGCGGCCGGCCGCGGCAGTGTGTTATACATCAATTGAGCGGCGGCCGGCGCTGTGATGCGCGCGGGCGGCGCGGTATGACGGCCCGGATGCCTTCGGCGGTACACGCCGGAGGTTTTTGTTTTTCACGGGGAGGCAGGGGGCGTCGGATGGCTGAACGAGATCGAATCGCCACCGGGAAGCGCATCGTGATCGCGGACGACGAGGCGCTCATCCGGATGGGCGTGCGTGCGATTTTGGAGGACGCGGGTCACATGGTGGTCGGAGAGGCGTCCACGGGAAGCGACGCGCTGCGCATCGTGCCGGAAGTCGTCCCCGACCTCGTGCTGCTCGACATCCGGATGCCCGCGCCGGACGGCATCGAGGTGGCGCGCCGCCTGCGCGCCGAGTTTCCGGTGCCGGTGGTGTTTCTCACCGCGTTCAGCGACCGGCGCCTCTTGTTCGAGGCCGCGGACGCCGGCGGCTACGGATACATCGTCAAGCCGGTGCGCGAGGGCGAGATCCTGGCCGCGGTGGCCGTCGCCGGCGCGCGGTGGAACGAGCTGCACGCCGCCAAAGACGCGCTCGAAACGCGGAAGCTCGTCGAGCGGGCGAAGGGTATTCTGATGCGGCGGCTCAACCTGAGCGAAGACGACGCCCACCACCTGCTGCACCGGCGCAGCCGCCATCTCCGCAAAGCCGTGCGCGAGGTCGCGCGCGACATTCTTGAGACCGATCAGGCGATCCGGCGGCCGAGCGTGACGAAATGAATGGCGTCTCGAGGAGAGTTTAGAGGGCCGGGGCGCGCGAGCTCCACGGCGTCGAGGCCTCGTAGGCGGCGGCGGCGCGCAGCAGCGTAATCTCTTCGAACGGCCGGCCGCCGAACTGCAGGCCCAGCGGCAGCCCGCTCTTCGTGAAGCCGCACGGCACGGTGATGCTCGGAAAGCCGAGGAAGCTGAACGGCCGGTTGTACACCGGCGACCCGGTGCTCGCGCGGCCCGCCGGCGCCGGACCGGGCGCCGACGGCGTGGCCAGCACGTCCACGTCCCGCAGCAGCGCGCGCATCGCCCCGATCAGGAGCGTGCGAATCTGCTGCGCCCGCACGTACGCCGGCGCCGGCACGTGAAAGCCCGTTTCGATGATCGCGCGCAGCTTGTGGCCGTAGTCGCCGGGACGCGCGCGGTACGTGTCCGCGTGCACGGCCGCGGCTTCGACGTTGTGGATGATCTCGTGCGCGTCCATCGCCGCTTCGAACAGCTCGGGCAGCCGCACGTCCTGCACGCGGCATCCGAGATCGCCCAGCGCGCGCAGCGCTTCACGGTAGGCGGCCGCGCCCTCCGGGTCCAGGCCGTCGGTGAAGTAGCGGTCGGGGACGCCGACGCGCAGCCCGCGCGCGCCCGCGTCGCGTCCGCGCGGGTCATCGAGCGCGGCGACCGCCCCGGACACGGGCGGCGCCGGCACCGTGCTCGGATCGTTCGGATCCGGTCCCGCCACGGCGTCGAACAGCATCGCGACGTCGCGCACCGTGCGGGCCATCGGTCCGGGGTGGTCGAGCGTCCATGCCAGCGGGTGCACGCCGTAGCGGCTCACCCGTCCGAACGTCGGCTTGAGGCCGACGACCCCGCAGAACGCGGCCGGCCGGCAGATCGAGCCGGAGGTCTGGCTGCCGAGCGCGCCGTGGCACATCCGGGCGGCGAGCGCGGCGCCGGAGCCGCTGCTCGATCCGCCCGGCGTGTGCTCGAGCGCCCACGGGTTGCGCGCCGGCGACGGATCGAAGGACGCGAACTCGGTGGTGTGCGTCTTTCCGAGGATCACCGCGCCGGCCCGGCGCAGGCGGGCGACGCTCGTCGCGTCGTAGGAGGGCACGAAGCCGGCCATGATCTTCGAGCCGCACGACGTCTCGACGCCTTCGGTGTAAAAGATGTCTTTGACGCCGACGGGAATGCCGTGGAGCGGGCCCGGGCGCGTCCCGGACGCGCGCGAATCGGCCGGCTGCCGGACCGCGGCGCGGGCGTCGTCCGCGCGGAGGCGGGCCCACGCCTGCACGCGGGGCTCGACGCGCTCGATGCGCGCAAGCGTGGCGTCGAGGAGTTCGAGCGGTGACAGACGCCCGGACGCGATCGCGGCCGCGGCGTCGCTGAGGGACAGTTCCCAGGGTTCAGACATCGCCGCGAACGAGGCGCGGGGCGCCCGCCGGCTCGGTCTCGCGAGGCACCGGCGTGGCGGCGACGTGTTCGATCCGCCGCTGCGTCACGGCCCACTCCTCCTCGAACCGCTCGCCGTGGTCGGGGAGGCGCAGGAGCCCGTGCACGCCGCCGGACTTGTGCCCGTGTTCTTTGTGATCGCCCTTAAGGTCGGACGAGTGCGGGGACACACAAGGGTGTTGGCCCGGAGGGCGCAAACTTCCTTCCGTGCCCATCGTCGCCGGTCCGCGTGACGCGGAGCGCCCTCTCGTCCTCGCCCTCGATCTCGGAAGCGGGTCGCTTCGCGCCATCGTGTACGATCGCCTCGGCCGCGAGGTGGCCGGCACCGAGGGCCGCGCGCCGACGGAATGGCGGCAGACGCCGGACGGCGGGGTGGAAGCCGACGCCGACGCGCTCGTGGCCGGCGCGTGCGCGGCCGTCGATCAGGCGCTGGCCGGCGCGGGGCCGATCGCGTCCGAGATCCGCGCCGCCGGCATCTCCACGTTTTGGCACAGCGTGCTCGGGGTGGACGGCTCGGGCCGCCCCGTCACGCCGCTGTACTCGTGGGCCGACGGCCGCAGCCGCGCCGCGGTGGGCCTGCTTCGCGAGCGGCTCGACGAAGAGCCCGTGCGGCGCCGCACGGGCTGCGTCTTCCACACGAGCTATCTGCCGGCGCGCCTCTTGTGGCTGCGGACGAGCCGGCCCGAGGTGTTCGGCGCGGCGCGCACGTGGATGGGCATCGGCGAGTACCTCACCCTGCGGTTGTTCGGACGCGCCGCCTGCAGCATCTCGATGGCGTCCGGGACCGGGATGCTGGATCTCCGCCGCTGCGAGTGGGACGGCGAAGTGCTCGGCGCCCTCGGGCTGTCGCCGGAGCGGTTGTCCCCGCTCGTCGATCTCGACGCGCCGTTCACCGGTCTGCGCGCCGAGCACGCCGCGCGCTGGCCGGCCTTCGCCCGGATTCCCTGGCTGCCCGCGGCGGGGGATGGCGCGCTCGCCAACATCGGCACCGGCTGCGTGGACCGCGCTCGAGCGGCGTTGAGCCTTGGGACGTCCGGAGCGATCAGGGCGATGTGGTCCGGCGAGGTACCGGACGTGCCCCGGGCGTTGTGGGTGTACCGCGCCGACCGGCGGCGGGTGCTCACCGGCGGAGCCGTGAGCAACGGCGGCGCCGTGTACCGGTGGCTGCTCCATACGCTGGCGCTCGGCGACCCGGCCGGCCTCGACGCCGCGCTGCGCGAGCGCGCGCCGGACGCGCACGGCCTCGTCGTCCTCCCGTTTCTCTCCGGCGAGCGCAGCCCGTTCTGGCCGGTCGTCTCCCACGGCACGGTCTTCGGTCTCACGGCGTCGACGCGGCCGCTCGATCTGCTGCAGGCGGGGCTGGAGTCGGTGGCGTACCGGCTCGCGCTCGTGTGGGACGCGCTGCGGACGGCGGTCCCGGGCGTCGGCGAGATCGTGGCCAGCGGCGGCGCGTTCTCTCATCTTCCTGCGTGGCTGCAGATCTTCGCCGACGTCTTCGGGCGCGACGTGATCCGGTCCGCGGAGGACGAAGGCAGCAGCCGCGGCGCGGCGCTGCTCGCGCTCGAGTCGCTGGGCGCGGTGCGGATCGAGGAGATGCCGGCGCCCCGGGGACCGGAGGTGCGGGCGGACGCGTCCCGCCACGCCGTCTACGAAGGGGCGAGGGCGCGCCACGCCCGCCTGGAGCGGGCGCTGGAGCCGCTGCAGGCCGAGGAGGCATGATGGCGCAGCTCCAACCTTGGCAGAACTTTTACATGCTGCTCGGCGGCGCGTCGGCCACGCTGGTCGGCCTGATGTTCATCGCGATCTCCCTCGGGTCCGGCCGGTGGCTGCCCGAAGACCGGCGTGTCCTCACCGCGAGCTTCAGCGCGTTCATGAGCTCGACGTTCATCCACTTCGTGTACGTGCTGGTCACCGCCGCCGTCGTGCTTGTGCCCACGCTGAGCGAAGGGGTATTGGGCGCACTGCTGGCGCTCACCGGCGCCGGCAGCCTCGGGCACATCGCCCGCAATCTGCCGTTCTTTCGGGAGCGATATCGCGCGCAGACCATCGACCGCAGCGACCTGGTGTGGTACTCGCTGATGCCGTCCGTTGGGTACGTCCTGTACCTCGATGCGGGCATCGGACTGCTCCGGGCGGCCGCGGGCGGACCATCGCGGGGGCAGGCGCTCAACGCGCTGGCGGCGGCGAGCGTTCTGCTCCTCGTGATCGGCGTGCGCAACGCGTGGGACCTCGTCGTGTTTCTGGTCTTGCGGAGACTCGACACCCCCGACGATCGCCGCTCGTAAGCGAGGGAACCACGCGCCGCAGACGGGGCGCCGCCGCAGGACCGCGTTGTGCTACGATGACCATGGCGACGCGGTACGGGCAGGGAGGATCGGATGGCCGGTGATTCAGAGACGATGGAAATCTGCCTCGAAAGCCCGATCTGCTATCGCGTTGCCGTCGAATACAAACCTCAAACGGTAAAGCTGACGATCATCGACTTATTTGATCCTGACTCGAAAGACGAAGACGACGTGTGGAAGTCATTGGCGCCGCCGTACAACGATGACGCAGAGAAGACGGCCGTGCAATCGTTGAAGAGCAAAGCGGCAGACGGTGAGTTCGATGTGCCGCTGTGCGCAGTCGGCTGCGTATGTGTCTTGGCGAAAAAGTGGGCCGAGTGGTCCGATTGGTCAACGGTGGAAATTTCCGGCGGCTTTTCCCTGCCTGCCCCGAATCCACCGCCGCCGCGTTTGCGTTACCGGGCAAACGGGACGGTCCAGGTAAGATCCCGTGTGAAACCGGGCCTCTGCTACCGGACCGTCCTCGCGTAATCGTAGAATAGGTATGGCGGACGGCGCCGTGTTGGATCGGCGAGCAAATGGAACAAAATAGCTAGGAAGAGCACGTTCGCGCGCCACCACAGCCTCCGGGAGTAGATTATGCCGACCAGCACGCAGGCCATCGATCAACTCTGCGTCAACACGATCCGGACCTTATCGATCGACGCGGTCCAGAAGGCGAACTCCGGGCACCCCGGCGCGCCGATGGACGCGGCCCCGATGGCCTACCTGCTCTGGACCCGGCACATGCGCTACCATCCGAAGAATCCCGACTGGCCCGACCGCGACCGTTTCGTGCTCTCGGCCGGCCACGCGAGCATGCTGCTCTACAGCATGCTGCACCTCACGGGGTACGATCTCACGCTCGACGACATCAAACAGTTCCGCCAGTGGGGCAGCCGCACGCCCGGCCATCCCGAACGCCACTGCGCGCCCGGCGTCGAGGTGAGCACCGGACCGCTCGGCCAGGGCGTCGGGAACAGCGTCGGCATGGCCATCGCCGAGCGCTGGCTCGCGGCGCGGTTCAACCGGCCGGGACACACGATCGTCGACCACCGCACATACGTCATCGCCAGCGACGGCGACATGATGGAAGGGGTCGCCGCGGAAGCGGCGTCGCTCGCGGGGCATCTCCGGCTCGGGCGCCTGATCGTGCTCTACGACGCGAACTTGGTGAGCCTCTCCGGCACGACGTCGGTCACGTTCAGCGAGGACGTCGGCCGCCGGTTCGAAGCCTACGGCTGGCACGTGCAGCACGTCGCAGACGGCAACGATCTTCCGACGCTCGACGGGGCGATCGAGGCGGCTAAAGTCGAACTGTCCAAGCCGTCGCTGATCGTCGTGCGCACCCACCTCGGCTTCGGCAGCCCGAACAAGCAGGACACGTTCAAGGCCCACGGCGAGCCGCTCGGCGAAGACGAGGTCAAGGCAACCAAGCGGGCGTACGGGTGGCCGGAGGACAAGACGTTCTACATTCCGGACGAGGCGCTCGCCCTATTCCGGCGGGCGGTGCCGCGCGGGGAGGCGCTTACCGCGGAGTGGCAGCGCCGCATGGACGCCTACCGGCAGGCGCTGCCGGACGCGGCCCGCGAGTTCGAGCAGATGCTGGCCGGACGCCCGGCCGACGGATGGGAGTCCAAGTTGCCGTCGTTCAGCGCGGCGGACAAGCCGATGGCGACCCGCGAAGCGTCCGGCAAAGTCATGAACGCGATTGCCACGTCGGTGCCCGCGCTCGTCGGCGGGTCGGCGGACCTCGACCCCTCGACGTTCACGCAGCTCAAAGGCGAGGGGGACTTCGAGAGCCCGGATGCGCCCCACGTCGGCGTGCAGGGCGACTCCGGCGGGCCCTGGGGGTATGAAGGCCGCAACGTCCACTTCGGCGTCCGCGAGCACGCGATGGGCGCGGCCCTCGTCGGCATGGCGGCGCACGGGGGCCTCCGGCCGTACGGCGCGACGTTTCTCGTCTTCTCGGACTACATGCGGCCGAGCGTGCGCCTCGCCGCGCTGTCCGGTCTCGACGTCCTCTACGTGTGGACCCACGACAGCGTCGCGCTCGGCGAGGACGGACCGACGCACCAGCCGATCGAGCACCTGCCGAGCCTGCGCGCGATCCCGAACCTCGTGGTGCTGCGGCCCGCGGACGCCACGGAGACCGTCGAGGCTTGGCGCGCGATGCTGCGGCGCACCGGCGGTCCGACCGCGCTCGTGTGCTCGCGGCAGAAGCTGCCCGTGCTCGACCGCGCCTCGCTCGGGCCCGCGTCCGGCGTGGCGCGGGGCGCGTACGTGCTCGCCGAGACGGACGGCGGCGCCGCGGGCGGCGGCCGGGGTCCGGAGCTGATTCTGATCGCCACCGGATCGGAGGTCGCGCTTGTGCTCGAGGCGCATCAGCGACTGGCGGGGGACGGCGTCCGCAGCCGCGTGGTCTCGATGCCGTCGTGGGAGCTGTTCGAGGCGCAGCCCCCGGCGTACCGCGATCAGGTGCTGCCGCCGGGCGTGCGGGCCCGCGTGAGCGTCGAGGCCGCGGCGTCGTTCGGCTGGGACAAATGGGTCGGCCCGGAGGGCACCATCATCGGGATCGACCGGTTCGGCGCCTCGGCGCCGGGTCCCACGGTATTGAAAGAACTCGGCTTTACCGTTGACCACGTGGTCGCGGCGGCGAAGGCCGCGCTCGAGCGGACGCGTACGATGGCCCAACCGGTCGGGCCGGCGTCCCGCGAATCCCGATAGAGCGGGAGGCCGCGAAGCGGCCGGAGGTCCTTGGGCCTACGGCGTGAGTCAGGACGCACAGACAGGGGAGGCATGACGATGACCGACAGTACCGGCGGCAAGGCAGGCGGCCGCGCCCGCGACGCTGTTCGCGAGCTGCTCGACGCGGGGCAGAGCGTGTGGCTCGACTACATTCATCGCGGGATCCTCACGTCCGGCGAGTTCAAGCGGATGGTCGAGGGCGGCATCCGCGGCGTGACGAGCAATCCGACGATCTTCGAGAAGGCGATCAGCGGCAGCCACGACTACGACGAGCAGATTTCACGCCTCGCCGCGGACGGGAAGAGCACGACCGAGGTCTACGAGACGCTGGTCGTCGACGACATTCGCGCGGCCGCGGACACGCTGCACCCCGTGTACGACGCGTCAGGCGGCGCGGACGGGTTCGTCTCGGTCGAGGTCTCGCCGCTCCTCGCGCACGACACCGAGGGGACGATTCAGGAGGTCCGCCGCTGGAACAGCCTCGTCACCCGGCCGAACGTCATGGTGAAGATCCCGGGCACCGTGGAGGGCGCGCCGGCGATCGAGGAGATGATCGCGGAGGGCCGGCATATCAACATCACCCTGCTCTTCTCGATCGACGCGTACCGCAAGGTGCAGGAGGCGTATCTTCGCGGCCTCGAGCGCCGGGTGGCCGCCGGCCAGCCGGTGCACCAGATCGCGTCGGTCGCGAGCTTCTTCGTGAGCCGGATCGACACCGAGGCCGACAAGCGGCTCGACGCCCGCGCCGCGGCCGCGCCGCCGGAGCAGGCCGAAGCGCTGCGCGCCCTGCGCGGCAAGGCCGCCGTCGCGAACGCCAGGCTCGCCTACCGCCTGTTCCAGGAAACCTTCGGCGGCGCCCGGTGGAAGGCGCTGGCGAGCCGGGGCGCCCGCGTGCAGCGCCCGTTGTGGGCCAGCACCAGCACCAAGAACCCGGCGTACCCCGACCTGCTGTACGTGGAGACGCTCGTCGGCCGGGACACCATCAACACGCTGCCGCCGCAGACGATCGAAGCGCTGCGGGACCACGGGCGCGTGGTGCCCGACGCGGTGACCCAGGGCGTCGACGAGGCGGAGCGGGTGTTCGCGAAGCTCGTCGAGTTCGGGATCAGCATCGACGCGATCACGCAGACGGTGCTCGACGCCGGCGTGCAGTCGTTCGCGGATTCGTTCAACCAGCTGATGAAGGCGATCGCGTCGCGATCCCAGGACGTGAAGGCGGGAGGGCGCCGATGAAGGTCGGGTTCGTCGGGTTCGGACGGATGGGCGGCAATATGGTGACCCGCCTCCTGCAGCGCGGGCATACCATTTCGGTGTTCGCGCGGCGCCCCGAGGTTCGGGCCGAGGCGAAGGCCAAAGGCGCCACCCCCGCCGCGTCGATCGCCGAGCTCGTCGGGCAGCTCCAGCCGCCGCGAATCATCTGGATGATGGTGCCGTCGGGCGACGCGACCGAGCAGACGATCGCCGAGGTGGTGCCGCTGCTCGCGCGGGGGGACGTCCTCGTCGACGGCGGCAACTCCAACTACCGCGACTCGATCCGGCGGGCCGCGGCCGCCAAGGCGAACGGCATCCATTATGTCGACGCCGGGACGAGCGGCGGCATCTGGGGACTTCAAGTTGGCTACTGCTTGATGGTTGGAGGCGACCCGGAGCCGGTCAAAATGGTGGAACCGGTGTTCCGGGACCTCGCGCCCGAGGACGGATACCTGCACGCGGGTCCGAGCGGGGCCGGCCACTACGTGAAGATGATCCACAACGGCATCGAGTACGGAATGCTGCAGGCCTACGCGGAAGGCTTCGCCATCCTCCATCAAGCGCCGTTCCGGCTGGATCTCAAGGCGATCAGCACGCTGTGGAACCACGGCAGCGTCGTGCGCTCCTGGCTGCTCGAGCTGGCCGAGCGGGCGTTCGCCGACGATCCCAACATGGAGACGATCCGCGGCTACGTCGAGGATTCCGGCGAAGGCCGGTGGACGGTCCAGGAGGCGATCGACCGCAACGTCCCGGCGCCGGTGATCACGCTCTCCCTCCTGCAGCGGCTCCGCTCGCGGGAAGATGAAGACTTCGGCGACAAGGTGATCGCGGCGCTGCGCAAGCAGTTCGGCGGTCACGGCGTGAAGCCGAAGACGTAGCGCCCGGATGAGCACCGTCTCGACGCCGTTCGCGCTGCGGGAAGGCCTGCGGCTGCGGCGCATGCCCGATCCGTGCGCCGTCGTCATTTTCGGCGCCACGGGCGACCTCACGCACAAGAAGCTCATGCCTTCCCTGTACACGCTCGCGCGGCTCGGGATGATCCCGCCGAACCTCGCGATCGTGGGGGTCGCGCGGCGGCCCAAGACCGACGAAGTCTTCCGGGCCGAAATGGCCGAGGCCATCCTCGGCGCCGCCGCGGACGGCGGCAAGCCCGCGCTGTGGGACGCGTTCGCGCAGGGTCTCTTCTACGTGCAGGCGGAGTTCCACGATGCGGAGGGCTACGCGCGGCTGCGCGCGACGCTCGACCGCGTGGACCAGGAGCGGGGGACCGCGGGCAACCGCCTCTACTACCTCGCGACCGCGCCCGAGTTCTACGGCGACATCATCCAGCAGCTCGACCGGCACGGGCTGGTGGAACGGGCCGGTCCGACCCGCGCGGGCGGTGACGGCCGGCGGCCCTGGACGCGCGTCGTCGTGGAGAAGCCGTTCGGGCGGGACCTCAAGAGCGCCCAGGCCCTCAACCGCACGCTGCTGCGGGTCTTCCGCGAGGGGCAGATCTACCGGATCGACCACTACCTCGGCAAGGAGACGGTTCAGAACATCCTCGTCTTCCGGTTCGCCAACGGCATCTTCGAGCCGCTGTGGAACCAGCACTTCATCGACCACGTGCAGATCACCGTCGCCGAGTCCGGCGGCGTCGAAGAGCGCGCCGGGTACTACGAGACCGCCGGCGTCGTGCGCGACATCATGCAGAACCACATGGTGCAGCTGCTGACCCTCGTCGCGATGGAGGCGCCGGTGGCGTTCGAGCCGGACCAGGTGCGCGACGAAAAAGTGAAGGTGCTGCGCGCGGCGCGCCGGTTCACCCCCGACGACGTGCAGTCGGAGGTGGTGCTGGCCCAGTACGCGGCCGGGGTCGTCGGCGGCGAGGAAGTGCCGGGCTACCGCGCCGAGCCCCGCGTCGCCCCGGCGTCGCGCGCGCCCACGTTCGCGGCGATGCGCCTGTTCCTGGACAGCTGGCGGTGGGCGGGCGTGCCGTTCTACCTCCGCACCGGCAAGCGCCTCCCCAAGCGCGCGACGGAGATCGCCGTGCAGTTCAAGCAGGCGCCGCTGCCGCTGTTCTCGGAGGGCGGCCGCGAGCCCAACCTCCTCACGCTCAACATCCAGCCGGACGAGGGCATCGCGCTCCGGTTCATCGCGAAGGCGCCCGGCACGGCGATGAGCCTGCGCCCGGTCAACATGGGGTTCCAATACGGGACCGCGTTCGGCGGCGAGGAGCTGACCGCGTACGAGCGCCTCTTGCTGGACTGCATGCTCGGCGACCCGACGCTGTTTACGCGGCGCGACGAGGTCGAGTCGGCGTGGGAGCTGCTCGAGCCGGTTCTGACCTGGTCGGAGAAGTCCGATCCACCCCCGCCGGTCGTGACGTACGAGGCCGGCACGTGGGGTCCGGACGCGGCGCGGCAGATCATCGAGCGCGACGGCCGGAGGTGGCGCCGGCTGTGAGCGTGAGCCGCGTCGCCGGCGTCCCGGACCGGGTGGACGTCGGCGCGATCGAGCGGGAGCTCCACCGCCTCTGGTCGTCGCTCGACGAGAGCGTCCCGGGGTCCGGCGGAACGGCGGTCGCCCAGGTCACGCGGATTTGCACGCTCACGCTGCTCGCCGTCGTGCGGGACGGCCGCGCGGCGGACGCGGCGGCGATCGCCGCGCGCCTCGGCGCATGGTATCCCTCCCGCAGCATCGTGCTCGACCTGAGTCCCGCCGGCGGCGACCGTCTCGCCGCCGAGATCGCGCTCAACTGCCATACGCCCGGCTCGCCCCGCCCCACGGTGTGCTGTGAGCAGCTCATCGTCTCGGCGTCGGGCCGCAGCCTCGCGCGCGTGCCCGGTCTCGTGCTGCCGCTGCTGGTGCCGGATCTGCCCGTATACGTGTGGTGGTCCGGCGATCTGCCGGCCGACCTGCGGCCGGCAGCCATGAAATTAGAGCCGGCATCCTCCGAGCCGGAAGCGGATGTGCTGCGCCGGCTGGCGGAGGTGGCGGACGTGCTCATCGTCGACTCGTCCGCGATGCGCCGTCCCACGGCCGGCCTGCGGACCGCGGCCGCGCTGGCCGCGCCGCTCTCCGGCGGCCTGCGCGATCTGACGTGGGGGCGCCTCACGCCGTGGCGCGACCTCATCGTGCAGTGTTTCGACCCGGCGCCGATGCGGCAGGCGCTCGAGCGGCTGGATCGGATCCGCATCCGGACGGAGCCCGGGCCGGCCGCGGCGGAGCCGATCGATCCGATCGCGGGGCTGCTGCTCGGGGGCTGGGTGGCGGGCCGCCTTGGGTGGGAGCCCGCCGGTCCCGCGCGCCGCGAGGGCGGCGTGCTCCGCGCGTTGTTCTGGCGCGACGGCGGCGGGCTCGAACTGGACGTCGAAGGCGGCGCGGGTCCGGTGCTGTCGATCGAATGCACGGCGGGCGGCGCGGAGCCGTGCGCGGTGTCGATGACCCGGCAGTCCGGGGGTGAGTCATCCGTGCAGATCGAAACGCGGCTCGGCCGCGGCCGTTCCCGCACCACCGCGGCCGGGCTTGCGCTCGCGGACGACGCGGCGCTCACCGGCGCCGAGTTCGAGGTGTCCGGCGTCGATCACGTGCTGCGGGAGGCGCTGGAGATCGTGCTGCGCGTGACGCCGGGAACGCCGTGACGGGGGCGCCGGAGGTGCTGGTGCTTCCCGACCCGGCCGCCATCGCGGCCGAGGCCGCGGAGCGGTTCGCGGCGATCTGCGCGCGCGCGGCGGCGTCGCGCGGCGCCTGCGCTGTGGCGCTGTCCGGCGGCGAAACGCCGAAGCGGCTCTACGCGGTGCTGGCGTCGGACGCGTACCGGCGGCGCGTGCCGTGGGAACGCCTGCAGGTGTTCTGGGGCGACGAGCGCTGCGTGCCGCCGGACGATCCACGCAGCAACTACCGCGTGGCGCGCGATCTGCTGCTTTCGAAAGTCCCCGTGCCGGTGGAGCACGTGTACCCCATGCCGGGGGACACCGCGGACCACGAGGCCGCGGCCGCGGCGTACGAGAAGACGCTTCGCGCGGCGCTTCCGCGCACCGCCGACGGCTGGCCGCGGTTTGACCTCGTGCTGCTCGGGCTCGGCGACAACGCGCACACCGCCTCGCTCTTTCCGCACAGTGCGGTTCTGCGCGAGCGCGACCGCGCCGTCGTCGCGGAGTTCGTCAAAGACGCCGGGATGTGGCGGATGACGCTGACGGCCCCGGGGCTGAACCGCGCGGCCGAAACCCTGTTTCTCGTGTCGGGGGCGTCAAAAGCGGAGGCGGTGCGGGCCGTGCTGGAAGGTCCGGCCGACCCCGACGAGGTGCCGGCCGCGCTTGTCCGGCCCGTCGACGGCCGGGTGACATGGCTCCTGGATGCCCCCGCAGCGTCGCGTCTGACCCGGTTCCGTCCGGCCGCAGGCGCCTGATCAGATAGACGGTCGTCCCGCGGCGGTCCTGCTCGATCCGCACCGAATCCGAGAACTGCCGCATCACGTACAAGCCCCGCCCGGTCGAGGAGAGAGGATCGGCGGGCAGCTTCGCCTCGGGCACGCGCCAGTGAGGGCTCGGGCTGGTGATGGCGACGGCCACGCGGTCGCCGCACGCCAGCAACTCCACCATGACGGCATCCGTCTGGGTGACGGCTGCCTCCGCATTGCCGGCGCCGGAGACGACACCGTCGCGCGATACGGTTCCGCTTGCGTGGGGGCCGCCGTGGATCACGGCGTTGGTAACGGCTTCACCAACCGCGACGAGAAGCTCTTGCGCGGCATCCGGAGGCATGCCGAGCTGCCCCAGCCGCGGCGCGAGATAGTGCCGCGCCCTGCGGGGCGTAGCGGCCTCCCTCGGCAGTGTGACACGTTCCATCAACGCCACAGGCGTTACTCATCCTCGCTCCGCCATGACCGGCAGTCGTAGGGGCATTTTACCCCCCTTCGGGGCGGTACCCGCCCGGCAGGGAGCGTTGCCGCCGCGCGCTGGCGGGCTCTGCCGCAGGGGTTTGCGCGCTTCCCGCCGCAGTAGTGCTGGACGATATGGGGCTGGAGACGGGACTGTCGGGGCAGGGCGGATACCGTCGGGACGGAGGGGCCCGGTGACGGCGCAGCGGTTCGAGCCGCCGAACGCGTTTCGCTCGCCGCGGTTCGCGCAGCTTTCCACCTTCATGCGGCTGCCGTACCAGCCCGATCCCGCGGGGCTCGACGTGGGGATCCTCGGCATTCCCTTCGACGGAGGGGTGAGCTTCCGGTCCGGCGCGCGGTTCGGGCCGAAGGAGGTGCGCAACAACTCGCTCCTTATCCGCCCCTACAATCCGGAGCTGCGGACCTCGCCGTTCCGGCGCCTGCGGATCGCCGACTGCGGCGACGTGGATACGAACCCGATGGACATCCTCGATACCTACGGGCGCGTCGAGGCGGCGGTCGGCGGCATCCTCGCCGCGGGTGCCGTGCCGGCCTGCGTCGGCGGGGATCACTCGCTGACGCTGCCGATTCTGCGGGCGGTGGCGAAGGCGCGGGGCCCCGTCGCGCTGGTGCACTTTGACAGCCACCAGGACATGTGGGACGAGTACTTCGGCAACCGGTACTTCCACGGGACGCCGTTCCGCCGGGCCCACGAAGAGGGTCTCTATGACGGGAAGGCGACCGTCCAGTTCGGGATCCGCGGTCCGGTGTACGATGAGGACGACTTCGCGTTCGGCGAGCAGCACGGGGTCACGGTGGTGCGCGCGTCCGCCATCCACCGCGACGGCATCGACGCGGCGCTCCGGCAGCTCGACCGCGTGCGCGGCCGCCCGGTCTACGTCTCGTTCGACATCGATTCCGTCGACCCGGCGTTCGCGCCGGGCACCGGCACGCCGGAAGTCGGCGGGCTGACCAGCGCGCAGGCGCTCGCCCTCGTCCGCGGCCTCGCCGGCCTCGACATCATCGGGTTCGACGTCGTGGAAGTGTCGCCGCCGTACGATCAGAGCGGCATCACGTCGATGCTGGCCGCGAACGTGCTGTTCGAGCTGTTGTCGGTGATTTCGCTTAATCGGTAGCCAGAATCACTCGGTGTACCCGGCAGCCACGCGAGCCGAATCCTCGAAGAGGCGCGCGGTGATCGCGCCGAACAGGACCCCGCCCACGTGCGCGGCGTATGCCACGCCGCCCGACTGCGTGCCCGCCGCGGCGGTCACGGCGCCGACGCTGATGAGCTGCAGGAGGAACCATAGGCCGATCAACAGGAAGGCCGGGACGAACGTGATGGTGACGAAGAACCCGAGCAGCAGCACGGTGCGAATCCGGTCGCGCGGATACGTGATCAGAAACGCTCCCATTACCGCGGCGATCGCGCCGCTCGCGCCGAGCGTGGGTACGGTCGAGGCCGGGGCGAGCGCGATCTGGGCCAGGTTCGCGACGATCCCGCCGGCGAGGTAGAACACCAGGTACCGTCCCCGGTTCATCGCGTCTTCGATCTCCGGGCCGAACACCCACAGGAACAGCATGTTGCCGAGGATGTGGGACCAGCTGCCGTGGAGGAACATCGACGTCAGCATGGTGATCCAGTGGCGGCCCGCGACGAAGTCCGCGGGCACGAGCGCCCACGCCGTCACGAACGCGTCCCCATTGCCCAACTCGAGGAAGAAGACGAGGCCGTTGATGAGGATCAGCGTCAGCGTGACGATGGGGAAACGCAGCGGGCGCCGGGAGACGTCGCCTAACGGGATCAAGCCGTCCCTCCCTCCATCGGCCGGACGATGCCGTGCCGGCGGGCCGCTTCCTCGTCGAGGTGGTCGCGGCCGGTGACGATCGGCGCGCGGAGCTCGCCGCGCCCGACCATCTCGTTGATCGCGGGCCCGAACCGGGCGCGCTCACCGGTCATCGCGCGCCGAGCACGCTTTTGAGGGCGTCGATCACGCGGCGGTTCTCGCCGGCGGTGCCGACGGTGATCCGCGCCCAGGTGGGGAGACGCCACATCGCGCCGGGCCGGATGATCACGCCGTGCGGCAGGAGCTGCCTGGCGACCTCGTCCGCCGGACGGCCGAGGTCGGCCAGCACAAAGTTGGCCTGGCTCGGGATGCTGCGCAGCCCCAGCTCCGCGAGTGAGGCGGCCAGCCACGCGCGCCCGGTCCGGTTGTTCTCGTAGGCGGCGCGGACGTACGCCTCGTCGTCGAGCGTCGCCTCGGCCGCGGCCTGGGCCAGCCGGTCCACCGGAAAGGGCTCGCGGACCTCGTTGAAGCAGGCGATGATGTCCGGGGCCGCGACCGCGTATCCGACGCGCAGCCCGGCCAGGCCGTAAATCTTGGAAAACGTGCGCAGGACGACGAGGTTGGGATAGCGGCCGAGCAGCACGGCGGCATCCGGGAAGGCCGGATCGTCGGCGAACTCCGCGTACGCCTCGTCCAGCACGGCGAGGGTTGTCGGCGGGAGGCTCTTGAGGAATCCCTCGACCTCGTCGTGGGTGACGGTCGTGCCGGTCGGGTTGTTGGGGTTGCAGACGATCACCATCTTGGCGTTCGCCGCCGCGCCGGCCATCCGCGGAAGGTCCAGGCGCCACTCGCGCACCGGCACCTCGACGGGCACGGCGTTGAGCATCAGCGCGAGCGACGCGTACGTCGTGTACGTTGGGGCGCCCACCACGCAGCGGTCCCCGGTGTCGAGGAACGCGAGGCCGAGGCACGTGAGCACGTTGTCGACGCCGTTCGCGACGCAGACGTGGTCGGGTGTGACCTTGAACCTCGCCGCGACGCGCCGGCGCAGGGCCGCGCACGTCGGGTCCGGATAGTGATGAACGCCGTCGATTACCGCGAGCAGGGCGTCACGGATGCGCGGCGACACGCCGAGCGGGTTCTCGTTGCTGCCCAGCTTCGCGACGCTGGTGAGGCCGTACTGCTTCTGCACGTCTTCCGCGGCGCGGCCGGGCACGTAGGGCTCGAGCGCGGCGAGCGTCTTTCTCGCGAGAGGATGAAGCCGCGGCTTCGTGGGTTTGTTCACGGCACGTCCTTTCGGTGCGGGCAACCCTACCTCCGCCGCCCGCTCCGCCGCGCGAAGTCCGCGGCGATCAACTCGGCGTAACGGCGAAGCGAGGCCGGCTCGGAGAGGAGCTCGCCGCCGGCCCGTTTGGCCAGGGCGCGCAGCCGCGCCGGTGTCAGCGACTTCGCGTAGGCGCGCGCCGCCGCGGCCGGCCGGCCTCCGTATACCGGGGATTCTTCCCGAACGCGGTCCGCCCGATCCACCGTTCGGCCGGTCCGGCCCGCCGACGCGTCCGCTCCAAGCAGCGTCACCGGGGCGACGCCGAGAATCGACGCGATCCGCGGGACGTCCTCGAGCGGCACGCGGCGGTGGCCCATCTCATAGCGGTTGATCGCACCGGCCGTGACCCGCAGGCGGGCGCCGAGGGCGGCCTGCGAGAGGCCGGCCCGCAGTCTGAGGGTACGGAGCCTGGCGCCGATTCGCTGATAGAAGCCCACGGGAGCCGCCTTTGACGAAACGTCACGACGAATTTACCACATCCCTCAGAAGCAAACAAGACGTAACGCCGACGCTGTCGCGCGCGGCAAGATTTGTTTATTGACAAAATGGCAATATCGAGTTAGCCTGAACACGGGCCGCATCGATGAGAGTCCGCCTGAGGCACGGCGCGCTGGAAGCCGCGATCGCGCGGCGCAATCTGACCAAGACCGCGCTGGCCCAAAAGATGGGGATGCACCGTACGCATCTGTCCGACATTCTGGCCGGGCGCACCCACCCGGGTCCGAAGACGCGCCAGCGCCTTCTCGACGCGCTCGGTGGAACGTTCGATGAGTTCTTTGAAATCGTCGACGGGAGCAAGCGGCGGCGCGCTCGGCTCCGCGACCTGGTGGATCTGTACTAGCGATTGTGACGACGCGGAGGTGTCAGGCGATGGACGGCGGCGTCTAAGCTTCTACTCCGGCCTCCTCAATCGAAAAGCTGCGTTCGGCGGCATTGAGCCGTGCCCGGACGCCGATCGGCAGCGTCAAGTGGTAGGCTCCGTGCCCGCACGCGAGCCCGTAGATTGCCGGCTTGCCGAGCGGGACGATGTGATCCTCGAGAATGTGCTGCAGGGAAAGCGTGTCTCCCGGCTCCGCTGAATACCGGCATTCCCCGATGACGATCCCCGCCACCGCGTCGAGGATCCCCGCCAAGCGTAGGTGCGCGAGTTTGCGGTCGAGGCGGTAGAGCTTGTCCCCGACGTCTTCCAGGAAGAGGATGCTGCCCCGAAATGCCTCCGTTTCCGGCACGAAGCGCGTGCCGAGCAGTCCGGTAAGTAGGGCGGCGTTGCCGCCGATCAGCGGTCCCTCGGCGACCCCGGGCACGAGTGTTTCGACCGCGGGCGCGCCCGGAGGGTTGACGAGCCGGCCGAGCGGCTCGGCTTTGGTCACGGCGCGCAGCAGCTCCAGGTAGTCGTGCGGGTCGGGCTGCGCAAGCGCGCCCGCCATCGGGCCGTGAAACGTCACGAAGCCGCACTGCGTGTACAGGGCGAGGTGAAGGGCTGTAATGTCGCTGTACCCGATGAAGACCTTGGGGCGGCGGCCGATCGCGGCGTAGGCGAGCCGGTCGAGCAGACGGTGCGCGCCGTAGCCGCCGCGGATGCAGAGGACGCCGTTCACCGCCGGGTTCTCCAGCATCGCCTGGAGATCGGCCGCCCGATCGGTGTCGGCGCCGGCGAGATAGCCGCGGGCGTCGAACGCGTGCGGGGCGACGACGGTGCGAAACCCGACGTCGTGCAGCCGTCCCCTGGCCCGCTCGACGCTTTCCGGCGTCGACCCGCTGCCGCCCGGCCGGGTCGGGCCGGACGGCGATACGAGTCCGATCGTGTCCCCGGGAACAAGAAGGCGCGGCTTGCGGAGCGCGGAAGCCATGAGGCTCAGCGTTCTCGCCGGGTCCACGGCACTCCTGGACGATCGCGTGCAACCGGGGATTCCCTCCCCAGCCGTTTCGGAACCCCGGATAGCTGATCGCGGTTCGCGCCCATAGAGACCTGATCCTGGGCCCCGTCTCGATCCGGGTGGACAGGGGCTTCTATTTTCGCATTCGAACAGACGCTTGCATGTCGG
>Ga0207416_1000848_pt1 | contig 46772 bp, 60 predicted proteins | sample PaiPotPPM11metaG_FD_184107 | JGI IMG/M metagenome (GOLD analysis project Ga0207416, IMG submission 184107) | Iron sulfur acid spring bacterial and archeal communities from Banff, Canada, to study Microbial Dark Matter (Phase II) - Paint Pots PPM... ...
CGCTCAAAGATGACTCATCCTAGACGTGACGTAGTAATACTAGGAGCCTGTCCCAGTAATGGCGTTCATGACATCGATTGAGGGCCCAACCCAGGTCCTGGGTGGGCGGGTGGGAGGAGTGAGTGCACGGTGAGGAGCATCTTCGGGTCTCCTTGCTCGGTTTCTTGCTCTACCTTACCCTATCGCCGTGCGGAGGACCGCATCCACTCGGGGTCGCGCCGCAAACAACCGACAGATATTGTGTGCCGTGGTCACGAGCGACCACTCGCCGCGCACCTTCACGTGCCCGCGCAGCAAGAAGTGGGTAAAGCCACGGGCCCCTTTAATCTGGCCGATGGCCGGCTCAACGATGGCCTTGCGCAGCCGATACACGGCGTGCCCGGCCTTGGTCCGCAGCTTGCGCTGCATCCGCTCCTTCACCGACAGGGCGGCGGGCATCCGGCCGCGGGGCGCGGGCGGCACCGGGGTGCCGTGCTTCACCTTCCCGGTGGCGATGTAGAGATCGATCGCCTGGATCGGCTCGGCCGTGACGTTCGCCTCGCTGAAATACCCGGCGTCCGCCGACAGCCGCGCGGGCGCCTGCCCCGTGTTCTCCGCGATCGCCGTCGCCATCGGGACCAGCTGCGGGGCGTCAGCGGGCTGCGCGGTGACGTCGGCCGCCACGATGATCTGATGGGCGGCGTCGACCGCCACCTGCGCATTGTACGCCTGGACAAACGCGCCATCGGCATTCTTCATGATGTGCGATTCCGGATCCGTGAAATTGTACTGCATCCGATTCTCGGGCGTCTCGCGGGGTGGCTTGGCGGGCCGCGGCGTGCGGCCCTCGATCGCCGTCTGCGCGGCCTTGGCCGCTTGCGCTGCCCGCTCCCGCTCCGCCTTCTCCCGCGCCTGAGCTTCCAGCGCCGCTTTGGCCTCCCGAATCTTCCGCAGGCGGCTCTCGCGGTGCCGCAACTCCTCAGGCAACTCGTCGCCGCGACGGTCCGGCCCGTACGCCGCATCCTCCGCCGCATCGATCTCCTCGGCCCGGCGGAACATCTCCGCCACTTCTGCCGCGAGGCGCGGTTCTTCTTTACACAGCCGGTCATAGCTCATTGCTTTGTGCTTGCTCGCGTTCGCCCGCAGCTTCGTCCCATCCAATGCGACGTGCCGCAAGGTCACCAGCCCCGCCTGCTGGGCCACCTCCAGCACCTGCCGGAACAGCCCGCTCAGCGCGTCGAGGTGCCGCCGGCGAAACTCGCTGAGCGTGCGGAAGTCCGGCGCATTGCCCGCCGCCAGCACGCGGAAGGCCACGTCCTCTTGGACGTGCGTCGCGATGCGACGAGAGCTGTAGACGCCCGTGCAGTACGCGTACAACAGGAGCTTCACCATCATCGCCGGATGGTACGGCGGCCCGCCGCGCAACTCGTCCTCGTAGGTGGCCTCGATTGCCTGCAGGTCGAAGTGCTCGACCAGGTCGTCGATGAAGTACGCGAGGTGATCATCCGGGAGCCACTCTTGGAGCGACGGCGGCAGCAGCAGCACTTGGCGGGGGTGGTACGGACGATATTCTTTAGTATGCATGGAAAGAAATTCCATGATCGTCCGCTAAGTCCTGCGCCGAGAAGCATTTCTCGGACAGGCTCCTAGCGCTTCTTCTTCGGGCGGTCTGTCTGGTCGCGTTGCGACAACAGCAACGGTGCGATCGGCCATCGCTTCGGCAAAAGCGATCTCGCCGTGTTCGTCCGCAGCAGTCCGATCGATCTCGCGACGTCGAACCACGCGAGCATTCTACCGCATGTACCACCAGGATGGGTGAGTCCGACCGTGGTGCTCGCGGTAAGATGGGAGTGCTGCCGAATTCGCATCCGTCCGAAAACTGTTCGCCCAGTACGGCCGGCTCGGAAGCAGGAACGGCGGCAAGGCCCGCGCGCGGTGCCTCACGAAGGAGCAGCGCAACGAGGCCGGCCGGAAGGCCGTGCGGGCGCGATGGGTCAAGAAACGGGCGAAGAAGCCCAAGTCCGCGTCGTAGCGGGAGAGGACAGCGATGCTCGAGGGTGAGGATTTTCTCCGCAGGGACACCGGTGCCCGCGAACGCTTCGTCCCGCTACTGAACATCGGCACACGCCTGATCGATTTCGGGCTCAGGGTTCCCCCTGCCGGGAACCTCGCGGACTATGCGGGCGACGAGCCGCGCATCGTGACGTCAGCCGTCATGGCACTGTTCGTCAGCGCGATCAAGACGCTGCGGGGCATCCAGCATCTCGGCACCAACGCACTGACCGAACCTGCCATCATGCTGTTGCGGTCCCTCTCAGAGACATGGGCGGCTCTCGGTTTCATCGTCTCGGATCCGGCGAAACGTGCGGAGCGTGCCCATTGGTACCTAATCGATGAGGGCGTCGAAAACTACAAGTGGGGCAAGAAACTGCAGCACGCCGGTCTCAGCATGTGGTTACCGGACGATCCCGCGAGGCTCGAAGCGCTCCTTGACGATGTGAAGAAGCAGCTCCTGGAGCGCGAAATCAAGCGACAGGCCGAGGATGGTGCGCAGGCTCGCGTCGAGGCGATGTTAGAGCACATGCGGCGTGGCCGTTGGGCCGGCATTCCGAACGAAGAGGTCTACGCGATCGCAGAGCGCTGGGCGAACGGCAATGACGACCCCGTCGCAGTCTACGCGACTGTCTTCTCCTTCGCTTCCGGCATTTTGCATGTCCGCAAGCCCGACATGCTTCTCAAGATGACCGATGGCGGGACGATCTACCCGAACCTCCGGGCGGATCCGACCTTCCTGCCCTTCGTGCTATTCATCAGCCACCTCATGTTCGTCTCGATCTTACGTGCGGTTAACGAGGTTTTCGCTCAGCGGTGGACACGCTCGATCCAGAACTTTGCGAACGAGCTCGGTGCGTGGGCGCGCGCAGAGAAATCCGCCCGTGAGGCGACATGACTATCGACCTCGAGTGACGTCTAATGAGCTTTGGGTTACTCGCTGGTCTGCACTGGGATCTCGCTATCGCCTCTGCGAGCGCCGGCCTGCTGGTCTACAGCGGTCGCGTTCTTGTCCCTGCGGCCCGGCTCCGCCCTGAGGACATTATTGTCTTGCCGGGCGTGCCCTCTTCGGTCGGCCCGGATCCGTTCGGTGTTGGCCTGGCGCCGTGGTCAATCTTCCCGGAGGATGACATCACGCTCCGCATCCGTGATGTTCTGGACAGCAAGGTCGGCTTCGACCTCCTGGTCTTTGGAACCATCGGAGGTGTTTTTGCGGTCATCGTTGGTGCCTTCACCCTCTCCTGGAACACCCCATCCACGTTGAATCTAGCGGCAGTGGTCGTGTTTGGCTTGCTGGGATATGGGGCCGGTTGGTGGTGGCGGGAACGCTCGGGCTGGTATCGGAGGCAGGCACGGAGCTTGCTGGTGCGATGCTTTTTCGCATGGCTCGAACTCGAGGTAGGAGACCCTGGGGCGAAACTTCAGGATTTTGGCCTCACCGTTATCAGCACGGCCCGCACGAGTGGTTTTTCAATGATGAGGGGCCTCGCGGCGACGCAAGGAGTGCCCCGCACGGATGCGGAGGATGAAGCCGCGGCGCGCTGGATCGTCGCGCTCGCTCGTCAATACGGCTATCTCTGGCGAAGAGACGACTTTCGAAGCTGGGCCAGCGAGGTTGCAACGAAGAACTAATCAGCACCCTGACTTTGGATCCGCCGACATCGCTACGAGGACCTAATCAGCAGCTTGACTTTGAGTCCAGGCAATCGCTTTCGTGGCTGTCTTATCGCTGACACCGAGATACCTAGCGATGACAGCCGGGGCGAGGCCCAATTGCCGCAGATGCAGCGCTCGTGCGGCGATCCGCTGATAGACTGGTGCCTCAACCTCCTGGAGCAACGGGATCTCGAAGGGAAGCTCGGCGACGGTGCGAATTCTTTGCGAGCGGGCCCACCAGTTGAAGAATTCGAACGGCCCTCTGCACCGGTCGCGGGATCACGCGGCCGCACGCCCCATTGTGCGAGAACTTTATGAGGCGGGTTGTAAGCGGAGCCAGGCCAGCCGCGGATGTCCTCGTCGCGCCTACCTCCGCTTGGACCGAGGAGACGACACCATTGATACCATTTCCCTCACGACACGACATCCGCTTTAGCTCATACGTGTATCTTCATTCCAGTATACTTGAGATGCTACTAGACGCAGGGGGTAGGCGACTATGAGTACGGCAAAGAGCACCGTGCTGGAGTTCATGACGCAGGTTACCCCGACTGGAGGACTGACTCTGCCTACCGAGGTAACGGCGGAGTTGTCTCCAGGTCAGTTTGTCCGAGTCATCGTCATTATGCCGCAGGTCCAGGATGCAAATGAGACAGCATGGCATCACATGGGCAGAGTGCAGTTGGCGCGCTTGTCCGATGCCGATATTCTCGCCCAAGAGCCGTAATGACCGCGAAGTATCAGGTCGGCGACGTTATCCGGGCCACCATCCCAGGATTCGAGGTCACGAAGGAAGGTCGACCAGCAGTAGTTATCGCTGAGCCCGAGGATGATGATTTGATCGTCGCCCCGATTACAAAAATCGGGCCGCGAAGCGAGTACGATATCCCGATCAGCGGGTGGAAAGCCGCGGGCCTGAAAATGCCGTGCTTTGCTCGGGTGAACAAACCTGTGACGATTCAGAAGTCCGACGTGAAGACGGCAGGAAAGCTATCGGACTCTGACCTCGCGAACGTTAAGCAATCGCTGCGCAAGTTCTGGACGAGCCAGTCCATGTGAACCATCTCGTGGGCCATCCCTTCGCTGCCTTTGTCGCAATCACCGCCTCGGCTCCCCACCTCGCGCGCGCGAGAAACGCCCACGGCCTTGCATGAGCGCAAATATGATTCCCAACCCTTTGCAGCACTGGACGATCAACCACATCGTCCAGCTCGCCGGGCGCGGGGTTTACGAAAGCGATTCTTTTGACCTGAAGGAAACCATCCCGCATCCTTCCGATTTGGACGGAAAACATAGGCTCAGGAAGACATGTGCTGCATTCGCGAATAGCACGGGCGGTTTCCTGATCTTCGGTGTGACTGCCCAGCTGACCCAGCCCGCGACCGAACGCCTCATTGGCATTGACGCTATTGTCGATTTCCCGATTCAGTTTGGCAACTTTCCTAGCTCGTGCCTGCCTTCGGTCGAGTGGTCGCTGAAAACATTGACGCTATCAACGGACAGCAACCGCGTTATCCATATCGTCTACATCCCGCAGAGTTGGAAGGCGCCCCATGCCGTCGCCGACGGGGATGCGTGGGTGTTCCCTAAGAGGACCAATAAGGGTACAGAACCAATGTCATATTCTGAGATCCGGAACATGTTTCTTGGCTACTACGAGAAACGTATAAAACTCCAACTACTCCGGGCAGAGCTCGTGCCGCTCCAACACCTGCAGGCAAGAATGGGACTTTCACAAGACGAGAACAATCTCTTCCAGAGTCACCTGCCGGAAGTGCAGCTACAGGTCATCGAAAACGTGCTCGACGACACGTATTCGATTACGCACGCTAACCCGGCTCTTTTGAACAAACTGGCCGAACTAAGGCAGGAAGTCCGAAGCCTCAACAGCCTCACGGAAACTTTGCGCCTGAGCATTGCCGTCTATCCGAGCGCCGGCTTGAGCCGAGTCCGGATCTATCTTCCCACCCTCAACACACGCCTCGCCAACATAGAACAATACGCGAGGGATGCCATTCGAGAACTGGACAACGTCATTGGGACCGTGTGACCGTACGCAGACTAACGCCGTGGAATTCCGCGGGCACCGGTCCGTCGATGCGATGCTCAAGGGGGGACGCTAGATGAGGCCACTTCGATTGTCCGTTGTTTTTTGTCTTGCCCTCGTCGTCGCGGTTGCCTCGTCCGTTGCCTTACCGCTTCTTGCGCATGCCGCAGCGGCCGACACGTCGCTCATCCAGGCGGCCTTGGATGCACTTGACCACACCTATTACAAGCCTGTTGACACCGTGCAACTCCTCAACGTCGGGATCGCGTCGTTGCGCAAAACCTCACACCTAGACACGGCAGCCCTTCCTGACATTCCTGCAGGGACGGTGCGCAACCAAGCGCTCGCTCTGTTCCGGTCCGCGTATGACAAGGCCGCGCACGCTCCGGGGACGGATCAGGAGGCGCTGGCGACAACCACACTTCGGGAGATGTTGGCCTCCCTGCACGACAGCCACGTGGTCTACTTTGATCCCAAAGCATTCGATGACTTTCAGCGCGCGCTCAAGGGCCAGAACCAATACGCTGGCGTCGGGCTCATTATCGCGGTCCGCAAAGACGATGCCGGTCAGAACGAAGTATTCGTCCTCGAGGTCGTAGACGGCAGTCCCGCCGCGGCCGCCGACGTCAAGCGCTACGACCGGATCACTCAGGTGGACGGCGCCTCATTCGATGCAGGCGTCACGGCACGGGACGCCGCAAACCGAATCCGGGGGGACGCCGGCACAACGGTGACTCTCACGATCGAGCGTGCTGGCACGAGCCGGACCGTTCCCATTGTCCGTGCCTCAATCAGCATCAAGTCGGTTGCCGTGTCGCTCGAGCGCCCCGGCGTCGCATTGGTCAGAATCCGAAACTTCGCGCAAGGGACCGCCGACCAAGTTCGACAAGGATTGACTGGTCTCCAGGCGAAGGGCGCCCTGCACGGCGTGATCATCGACCTCCGCGGGAATCCGGGCGGCTTGCTTCGCGAAGCGGAAAACACGGCTGGCATCTTTGTACCCCAGGGAACTTCGCTCGGGAAATACCTCAGTCGCCAAGGGACCTACGAGCAAATCGCCCGGGGCAACCCGATGGTGCCCTCTTCCCTGCCAATCGCGATTCTGACTGATGGCGGGACGGCATCCTCGGCCGAAGTGCTCTCCATCGGTCTGCATGATTCAGGTCGAGCGACCCTCATCGGTGAAAAGACAGCAGGCGCATTGGGTGCCGGACAAATGGTACCGCTCCCGATCGGCGGGATGGAGATTACGGTATCTGAAGTGGTCGGCCCCCACTTCGAGCAAATCGAGCATGTGGGGATCACGCCTGACCGAATCGTCCCTGTCTCCGTGGCTGAGCTGCAGCGCGGCGTTGATACACAACTTGATGAGGCCCTGAAGCTTGTGTCCTGGGTGGTCCCGCGGAGGCTCATACGCGCGGCCTAGACCGCTGCGCCCGAGGTAGCCAGAAACCGCCGGCCCATCAGGAAAGCCTTTTGGGTCGATATCGGACTCACGGGGGTGAACCCGCCGAAATCACGGCCAGGACTTGATCAGCGATCTTGCCCTCGGCTCCATGCGATCGCCTCTTGTGGCCGTCTTATCGGTGACGCCGAGATGTCTCGCAATGACGGCCGGGGCTAGGCCTATTTGTCGCAAATGCAAGGCGCGGGCGGCGATCCGCTGATAGATTGGTGCCTCAGCTGTTCGGTACAGCGGTATCTCGAAGGGAACCTCCGCTGCGGTTCGAATTCTTTGCGATCGGGCCCACCATCGCCCTAACCTCGAACACACGCGGGAGCCGAGCACATGAAAGTCTACTTTCTGCGGCATGGAGTCGCCGTCGAGCGGAGCGAGTGGAACGGCGACGACACGGCGCGGCCGTTGACAGAGGACGGCGTACGCAAGACGGCCGAAATCGCGGCGGCGATCGCGCGGCTCGGCGTCGACGTGGAATCGATCATCACGAGTCCACTCGTTCGCGCCAAAGCCACCGCGGACATCGTGGCGCGGGCGCTGGGCCTCAAGTCGCACGCGGTGGAAGACCGGCGGCTTGCGCCGGGATTTGACGCCGCGAGCCTGCGCGCGATTCTGCGGGATCACCGGGGGGCGGGCGCGGTGATGCTGGTCGGGCACGAGCCGGATTTCAGCGAGACCCTGAGCGAATTGATCGGCGGCGGGTCCCTAGAAATCAAGAAGACCGGCCTGGCGCTGGTCGACCTGCCGGACACCCGCCCCGGCCGCGGCCGGCTCCGGTGGCTCATCCCACCGAAAATGCTCGCGCTGCTCGGGCGAGCCGGGGCGCCGGGCGGCTAGGAGCGCCGCGAGCCGTGCCGATCGCCCTGGACGACACCATGGCGAAGGCCGCACGAGCGACCCTGCGGCGGCAGTGGAAGCGCGCCCGGAAGGCCGAACCGGGGGCGCGCGACGGCGGCGACATCGAACACGTCCACGATCTGCGCGTGGCGGTGCGGCGTCTGCGCGTCGCCTTCCGCCTCTTTGCCGATGACCTCGACCGCGACGCGCTGCGGCCGTTTCGCAAGCGGCTGCGCCGCGGCGCGCGCGTCCTCGGCGCGGTGCGCGACCTCGATGTCTTTCACGAGAAGACGCGGCGGTATCTCGACACGCTGCCCGAGGACGGGCGGGCCGAACTGAATCCGCTGCTCGCGGCCTGGGAGGCGGCGCACGCTCGCGCCCGCCGGAATTTGATTGCCTGGCTCGACAGCGGCGCGTTCGCGCGGTTCGCGGCCGCGTTCGGCGCACATCTGCGGGGCGCCCCCGACCGGCCTCCGCACGGCCGGCTCGCCCGGCGGCTCGTCCGCGACGTGCTGCCGGTCGTGCTCCTCGAGGACTGGACCTCCGTGCGGGCGCAGGGCGCCTCTGTGGCCGAACCCGATGTACCGGTTGAGCAGCTCCACCGGCTGCGAATCGCGTGCAAGCGTCTGCGCTACACGCTGGAATTCTTCGCGCCGGTGCTGGGCGCTTCGGTGAAAACCCACATCAAGCAGCTGACGCGCGTGCAGGACCACCTGGGCAGCGTCCAGGACGCCGTCATCGCCTGCGCCGTCCTTCAGGACTTTCTCGCCTGCGGCGAATGGAACACCGGTGCGCAGCGCCCCCGCCGCCGGCCTCCCGCGGTCGCCGGCGCGTCGGGAGTCGCCGCCTATCTCGCCGTGCGCCGGCTAGAAATCCAGACGCTGGTGCAGGCTTTTCCGCAGATCTGGGCGCCGGTCCGTGCGCCGGAGTTCAAGAAGCAGCTGCTGTCGCTGATCGCGGACTGGTAGCCGGCCGAGCGAACTGTCTTAGTCGGCCTTTTACCGCCACAACGCCGGATCGGCGATCTTCTGGCGCGCGGAGCTGAGCGTCATGCGGCCGCCGCAGACGGCCCGGTTCAGCGCCAGCTCCCACCGGTCTTTGCGATGGGCTTGCTCGATCGGCTCCGGCCACAGGTTACGCGGTTCCGTGGGGTGCCCGCCGAGCTCGAGCGGGATGAGGTGGTCTTCCTCGTAGTCCGCCGTCGAGCCGGGGAGGTGCCGCTCTCGCATCTGCTCGCGCTTAAGCCTCGAGGTGTAGGAGAGCGGCGGTCGGACTGTCCGGGTCCAACCGCGGACGCAGATGGTCGACGCGATGTTCGCTTGTGTCACCGAGGGGTTCAGCGCGCCGGGAGGCGGCGAGTAATCGGGGCCGGTGACCGCGGAAGCGACCGGGAGACCTGGCGCGATCGCCCAGACGACCGCGGCCGCCACGAGAAGCGCTCGACGAGTAACCCGGAGCCTCATTTAGACCTTGAGGTAGGACACGGCTCAGTAATCGACGCGGACGAGGTACAGGCCGTGCGCCGGCGCGGTCGGGCCTGTCCGCCGATTGTCGGGGTCGGCCAGGAACTCTCCCGGCGCGCTCACCGGCAGCCGCCCGAGCCCGACGCGGATCAGCGTCCCAGTGATCATGCGCACCATGTGCCGCAGAAACCGGTCGGCCGTAATGTTGATCCGGACGCGCCCGTACGCGAGATCTGAGGCCCCATCCTCCGCGGTTTCCACCGCGACGGCGCTGACCGCGCAGATCGTCGTCCGCGTGGGGGACCCGACGCCGCGGTAGGCGACGAAGTCGTGGCGGCCGGCGAACGGCGCCGCCGCGGTCCGCATCGCGCCGACATCGAGCGGCTCGGGCACGTGATAGGCCAGCCCGCGCAGCAGCGCCGACGGCCCGGGCCGGTTCAGGATCTCGTAGCGATAGGTCCGCGCGACCGCATCGTACCGCGCGTGAAACCCCTCCGGCATCTCCGCGGCCTCGACGACGCGCACGTCCGTCGGCAGATGCGCGTTCAGGGCGGCGGGGAAGCGCGCGGCGGGAATGCGGCTCGAGGTCGAAAGACTCGCCACCTGCCCGAGCGCGTGCACTCCCGCGTCGGTGCGGCCCGCGCCGATCACCGGCACCGGTTCGCCAGCGACCTCGGCGAGGGCCCCCTCGAGCGTCGCCTGCACGGACGGCGAACCCTCCGCGGCGGAGCCGCGCTGCCGCTGCCAGCCGCAGTAGCCGGCGCCATCGTACTCCACGGTCAATTTCAGCGTGCGCATCGACCCGGCGGAGGCTACTTGTGCGGGGCGGGCGGATGGGACGGCGCGATCACGTCCGGCACGGGGCGAACGTCCGGCGCCGGGCCGGTGCGTCCGTGCGTCCAGGGCAGTCCGAGTGCCGGGTGCGGAACGGCGATCAGCGCGACGAACAGTGCGAGGACGGCGAACGCCACGTAGTCGCGCCACCGGAGCACGAGCTCGGTCATGCGGGTCCGGTGGTCCCCGCCGCGGTAGCACCGGGCCTCCATCGCCAGCGCGAGCGACTCGGCCCGCCGGAACGCGCCCACGAACAGGGGCACGAGCAGCGGGACCAGGGCGCGGGCGCGGCGGACGAGGCTGCCCCGGGTGAACTCCGCGCCGCGCGCCATCTGCGCTTTCATGATCTTGTCGGTTTCCTCGATCAGCGTCGGGATGAACCGCAGGGCAATCGTCATCATCAGCGCGAACTCGTGCGCCGGCACCCCGATCCGGCGAAACGGCCGCAGCAGCCGCTCGAGTCCGTCGGTTAGCTCGACCGGCGACGTCGTGAATGTCATGAGCGAGGTGGCGATGATCACCAGCGCGAGCCGGCCCCCGTAGAACGCGCCGGCCCAGAGGGCTTCCCGCGTGATCACAATCGGCCCGCGCCGGAAGACGGCGTGGCCGCCTTCAGGCCCGAAGACGATCTGCAGCACCACCGTGAAGGCGACGAGCCAGAAGACGGGCCGGAGGCTCCGCAGCACGTACCCCGGCGAGATGCGCGAGGCGAGCACGATCAAGGCCAGCAGCGCCGCGTACGCGGCGAGGTCGCCGAAGCCGCGGGTCAGGAACAGCACGACCGCCAGCACGAGCGTCGCGAGAATCTTCGTCCGCGGATCCAACCGGTGGATGACCGACTCTACCGGCACGTACTGCCCGAACGAGAAGCTGCGCAGCATCTCCATAGGTTACGGACCCGCCCCGACGGCGCCGCGGCGCCGCAGCGCGTCGAGGATGGTCGCGCGGGCCTCCTCGACCGTCAGCACGTCGGGACGCACGGACCAGCCCGCTTCCCGCAGCCGGTGCACGCACTGCGCCGCCTGCGGGAGACCGAGACCGAGTGATGCGAGCTTCGGCCCGTCGGAGAACACGGCCCGCACTGACCCGTCGGCGACGAGGCGGCCGTGGTCGAGCACCACAACGCGCTCGCACAGGGACGCGACAGCGTCCATGTTGTGCGTGATCAGCACGATCGTAAGGCCGGCCTCCCGGCGCAGCCGGGCGACGTGCCCGAGAATCTCCCGCCGGCCGGCGGGGTCGAGCCCCGCGGTCGGCTCGTCCAGGATCAGCATCCTCGGCCGCATTGCGAGCAGTCCCGCGATCGCCGTCCGCCGCATCTCGCCGTTGCTGAGCGTAAACGGCGACCGAGACCCGAACCGGGCGGGGTCGAGCCCGACCTGCCGCAGGGCCCGCTCGACGCGCCGGTGGATCTCGTCCTCGCTAAGGCCGAGGTTGCGGGGGCCGAACGCGACGTCGGCCGCGACGGTCTCTTCGAACAACTGGTGCTCCGGATACTGAAAGAGCAGCGCGATCTGCTGGCGCACCCGGCGGCGGTCGACCTCGCGGGCGTGGATGTCGACGTCGTCGAGGTAGACCCGGCCGCGCGTCGGCCGCAGCAGCGCGTTGAAGTGCTGGACGAGAGTGGACTTCCCGGACCCGGTCGCGCCGATCACGCCAACGGCCTCGCCCGCGCGGATCTCGAGCGAGACGTCGTCCACCGCGGCGGTCTCGAACGGCGTGCCGCGCTGGTACACGTGCGAAAGATGTTCGCAGCGGATCACGGCGGGCGTCGCGGCGACGGCACCGGGTGCGCGCGGATCCAGGATCGTGGTCTTGGAGCTCACGGCTGCCCGGCCCCGGTCAGGGCGGTGAGCGCGGCGACGAGCTGCTCCACCGTCAGGATGTCGGCGCCGAGCGGCACACCGTCCCGCGCGAGGGCGTGGCGCAGCCGGACGATCTCCGGGGGCTCGAGGCGCAGGCCGCGCAGCGTCTCCTCGTTCGCGAAGACGTCCGCCGGCGGGCCCTCCAGCGCCACCTGTCCGCCGGCGAGCACGACGACGCGGTCGGCCCGCGCGGCTTCCTCCATCGCGTGGGTGATGAGGACCAGCGCGAGGCCCTCGCTCCGGCACAACCGGAACGCGACCTCCATCACTTCGTGCTGTCCTTCCGGATCGAGCATCGAGGTGGCCTCGTCGAGCACGAGGCAGCGGGGCGCCATTGCCAGCACGCCTGCGATCGCCACGCGCTGCTTCTGGCCGCCGGAGAGCAGATGCGGCGCGCGCCGGCGCAGGGCGTCGAGCCCCACCGCGTGCAGCGCCGCCGAGACGCGGGCGCGAATCTCCGCCGGCGGCAGCCCGAGGTTCTCGGGGCCGAAGGCGACGTCTTCCTCGACCACCGCCGCGACGAGCTGATCGTCGGGGTGCTCGAAGATCATGCCGACACGGCGCCGGATTTCCCAGACCGCGTCCGCGTCGCGCGTGTCGAAGCCGTCGACCAGGACGTGCCCTTCGGTGGGCAGGAGGAGAGCGTTGAGGTGTTTCGCGAGGGTGCTCTTGCCGGACCCGTTCCCGCCGACGATCGCCACGCACTCGCCGGCGCGGACGTCGAGATCGACGCCGAGCAGCGCAGGAACGGCTTCGGGGGTCCCGGCGTGGTACGTGTGCACCAAGCCGCGGACTTGGATCAGCGCTTGGGATTCCCCGGGCGCCCCGGGCACAGGCGTTACTGGATGAGTTCTAGTAGCGCCATCTCCGCGGCGTCGCCGCGCCGGCGGCCGAGACGCACGATCCGGGTGTAGCCTCCGCGACCCTTCTGGTACCGCGGCGCCACCGTGCCGAACAGCCGGCGCACGACCGCGGGATCGGTCAGCAGGCGCGACGCCTTACGGCGGGCCTGCACGTCGTTTTGGAGCGCGAGGTCGATCATCCGGTCGGCGACCTTCTTCGCCTCTTTGGCCTTGTGCACGGTCGTCGTGATGCGTTCGTGCTCGATCAGCGAGGACACGAGCCCGCGGAACAGCGACAGCCGGGCAGCGGTATCGCGGCCGAGGCGGCGGCCGGTCTGGCCGAGCACGTCAGGCTCCCCTCCGCCGCAGTTCGAGGCCGAGGCCGGCGAGCTTCTCCTTGACCTCGTCGAGCGACTTGCGCCCGAAGTTCTTGACGTTGACGATCTCGTCTTCGGTGCGCTGCAGCAGATCGCCGACGGTGTTGATCCCGGCGCGCTTGAGGCAGTTGTACGGCCGCACGGAGAGATCCAGCTCTTCGATCGGCATCGTCGCGACCTTGTTCGTTTCGTCGGCCGGCGCGCCCGTGGCGACTTCCGGACCGGCGGCGGTCCCGGCGAACAGCCGGAAATTGTCGATCAGCTGCCGGGCCGATTCCTGGAGCGCCTCCTCCGGCCGGATGCTGCCGTCCGTCCAGACCTCCAGCAGGAGCCGGTCGTAATCCGTGGCTTGGCCGACGCGCGCGTCCTCGACCGAGTAGTTGACCTTCTGGATCGGGGTGAAGATCGAGTCCACGGGAATCACGCCGATCACGTGCTCGCTCTTGCGGTGGCGCTCCGCCGGCACGTAGCCTTTGCCGCGCTCCACGACGAGCTCCATGACGAGATGCGCGGTCTTGCCGTCGAGCGTCGCGAGGTGGAGGTCGGGGTTGAGGATCTCGACCTCGGCGTCCGGCTGCAGATCCCCGGCGGTGACTTCCTTCTTGCTCTTGACGTCGAGCCGCAGCAGCTTCGGCTTGTCGCTGTGCAGCTTGAAGGTCAGCTCCTTGAGGTTCAGGATCAGCTGCGTCACGTCCTCGACCACGCCCGGCACCGTCGAGAACTCGTGCAGCACGTTCTCGATCTTGACGGACGTCACGGCCGCGCCGGGGATCGCCGCGAGCAAGACGCGCCGCAGCGCGTTGCCGAGCGTCACCCCAAAGCCGCGATCGAGCGGCTCCACGACGAATTTGCCGTACGTGTCAGAGAGCTCCGCGTACTCGACCTTGGGCTTGTTCATGTCCCACACGCCCGTCAACCCCCTCTTTCCGCTCGAACCGCCGAGCACGTCGGTCCCGCCGGGCATGCCCGTGCCAAACGACACGCCGGAAGTTCCGGGAATGGCCCGGATCGATGTTGCCATGTGGTCCTCAGACATTCGTGGCTACCTCTTCCCCTGTCTCGCGCAGGGCCTCCGGCCGCTTCTGGGCCTGCGGCGCACCCCAAAGATGCGCCTCCTGGAGGCTATCTCGAGTAGTATTCGACGATCAACTGCTCGTGCACCGGCACGTCGATGTCGTCCCGCGCCGGCAGCGTCAGCACCCGGCCGGTCAGCGCGTCGGGCTGATATTCGAGCCAGCCCGGCGTGCCCCGCCCCGGCGCCTGTCCGGCGAGCGAGGCGAAGTGCGGGAGGGCGCGGCTCCGCTGGTCCACCCCGACGCTGTGTCCCGGCTTCACGAGGAACGACGGCACCGTGACGCGCCGGCCGTTCACCGTGATGTGGCCGTGCGCGACGAGCTGACGTGCCGCCTTGCGGCTCGACGCCAGGCCGAGCCGGTACACGACGTTGTCGAGCCGGCTCTCCAAGATCTGCAGCAAACGCGTGCCGGTGACGCCGGTGGCGTGCGCCGCCATCTGGAAGTAGTGCTTGAACTGCGTCTCGTACACGCCGTAGAAGCGGCGCAGCCGCTGCTTCTCACGCAGCCGGATCGCGAAATCCGAGGGCTTGCGCCGGCTCGGCGCGTGCATGCCGGGCGGGGTGGTGTCTTTTGCCACCGGACACTTGTCCGTGTAGCACTTCTCGCCCTTGAGATAGAGCTTCATGCCCTCCCGCCGGCACAGCCGGCAGACCGGCCCGTGGTACCGTCCCATACGTTCTCCTCTACACCCGCCGCCGCTTCGGCGGCCGGCATCCGTTGTGGGGAATCGGAGTGACGTCTTTAATGAGGCTGACTTCCAGGCCCGCCGCCTGCAGCGAGCGGATCGCGGCCTCGCGGCCGGACCCGGGGCCCTTCACGAAGACTTCCACCGACCGCACGCCGTGCTCCATGGCCTTCCGGGCGGCGTTCTCGGCGGCCAGCCCGGCCGCGAACGGCGTGCCCTTGCGGGAGCCCTTAAACCCCGAGGTCCCCGCGCTCGCCCACGCCAGCACGTTGCCCTGCAGGTCGCAAATGGACACAACCGTATTGTTAAACGTCGACTGAATGTGGGCGATGCCCGCCGGAACGTTCTTGCGTTCCTTGCGCTTCCCCCGGGTCGGTGTGGTCATCCGGTCTTAGCCTCCCTTATCCGGCGGCCGGCGCCGCGGCCGTCTCGGTCTTGGCCTTGCGGGCGCCGACGGTCTTCTTCTTGCCCTTGCGGGTCCGGGCATTCGTGCGCGTGCGCTGGCCTCGCACCGGCAGGCCCTTGCGGTGCCGCAGTCCGCGGTAGCAGCCGATCTCGATGAGACGGCGGATGTCCATCGCCACGTCGCGCCGCAGGTCGCCTTCAACCTTGTAGTTGCGGTCGATGACCTCGCGCAGACGGGTGACTTCCTCGTCCGTAAGCGCGCGGACGCGGGTGTCCGGGTTGACCCCGGTAATGCCGAGGATCTCCCGGGCCCGGCTGCGGCCGATCCCGTAAATATACGTCAGGCCGACCTCCACCCGCTTCTCCCGCGGCAGGTCCACGCCCGCGATCCGCGCCATCGAATGCCTCCCCTTACCCCTGCCTCTGCTTGTGCTTGGGGTTCTCGCAGATGACCATGACGCGGTTCCCGCGCTTGACCACCTTGCACTTCTCACACATCCGTCTGACCGATGCCCGTACCTTCATGACACAACTCCCATCTCGTCGAGCGCGGCGCATCCCGCCGCGCCGTCCCCCCTTGAGGGGGATTACCGGAATCGATACGTAATCCGCCCCCGGGTCGGGTCGTACGGCGACAACTCGACTTTCACCCGATCGCCGGGCAGGATCCGGATGAAATGGATCCGCATCTTGCCGGAGATGTGCGCCAGAATCTTGTGTCCGGACGCCAGTTCCACCCGGAACATGGCGTTGGGGAGCACTTCGACGATGGTCCCTTCAACTTCGATGACGTCTTTCTTGGCCATCCCCTACCCCGTGGGCGAACAATTGTTTATTATACCGAGGCCTCCGCGGGAAGTCTAGTCAACACGTCGGCACCGGTCTCCGTCACGGCGACTGTGTGCTCGACGTGCGCGGAGGGACGGCCGTCCGCCGTCCGCACCGTCCACCCGTCCCGCTCCATCACCACGTCGGATCCACCCATGTTCACCATCGGCTCGATCGCCAGCGTCATCCCGGCCCGCAGCACGACCCCCGTCCCGCGCCGGCCGAAGTTCGGCACCTGCGGCTCCTCGTGCAGCCGCCGGCCGACGCCGTGGCCGGCGAAATCCCGGACCACCGAGAACCCCTCCGCCTCGACCCGCCGCTGGATCGCCGCGCCGACGTCGCCGAGCCGCGCTCCGGGCCGTACGGTCCGAATACCGTCCTCCAGCGCCTCCGCCGTCACGGCCAGCAGCCGCCGCAGGGGCTCGTCGATCGCGCCGACGGGCACCGTCACGGCGTTGTCGCCGTGAAACCCGTCGATCTCCGCGCCGAGATCGAGGCTCACGATCTCGCCCTCCCGGAGCACCCGCCGGCCGGGGATCCCGTGGACGACCTCGTCGTTCACGGAGACGCAAACGCTCGCCGGATACCCGCGGTACCCCAAAAACGACGGGACCGCGCCGAGCGTCCGAATGCGGTCCTCGGCGATTTTATCCAGCTCCCGGGTGGTGACGCCCGGGCGGACGGCGGCGCACACGTCCCTGAGCGCCCGCGCCGCGACCTGGGCGGCGCGGCGCATCACGGCGATCTCGGAGGCGGATTTGATCGGGATCGAATCGGCCACCGTCACGCGCCTCTACCGGCCCGCGCCGCCACGAACTCCAGAATCCGCTCGTAGACCTCTTCCGCGGTCCCCTGGGCGTTGACCGCGAGAAAGACGCCGCGCGTGCGGTAGTGGTCCACGAGCGGCGCCGTCCACCGGCGGAACACCTCGAGCCGGCGCCGCACGGTCTCCGGCGCGTCGTCGCGCCGCAGAATCAGCTCCGTCCCGTCGAGATCGCACCGGCCGGGCTCCCGCGGCGGATGGTACTCCACGTGGTAAATGGCGCCGCACGTCGGGCAGACGCGGCGGCCGGTGATCCGCCGCAGCACGACCTCCTCGGGGATCTCGAAGAAGATGACCCCGTGCAGCTCGCGGCCCCACTTCGCCAGGAACTCGTCGAGCGCGTCCGCCTGGGCCAGCGTGCGGGGATACCCGTCGAGGATGAACCCCGCGGCGCAGTCCGGTTGTAAAAGTCGCTCCTCGACGAGCTGCTGCACGATCGCGTCCGGCACGAGATCGCCCTCGCGCATGTACTCCGAGGCCCGCCGCCCCATCTCCGTATCGGCCCGCACCGCGGCCCGGAACATGTCCCCGGTCGAGATGTGCGGCACGCCGTGGCGGATGTGGAACAGCTCCGCCTGCGTGCCCTTGCCGGCGCCGGGCGGGCCCATGAACACGAGGTTCATCGGCACGGGGCGGCCGTCACTTCATGAAGCCTTCGTAGTGGCGCATCAGCACGTACGCTTCGATCTGCTTCATCGTCTCGAGCGCGACGCCGACGACGATCAGCAGCGACGTACCGGTCAGGTACAGCGTCAGCTGCCCCGTGAACCGGGCCAGGAAGATCGGCCCCACCGCGATCAACCCGAGGAAGAGCGCCCCCACGAACGTGAGCTTCTCGAGGATCCGGATCAGATACTCCGTCGTCGGGCGGCCGGGCCGGATGCCCGGGATGAAGCCGCCGTACTTCTTGATGTTGTCCGAGACGTCTTCGGGGTCGAAGCTCACCGCGGTATAGAAGTACGTGAACGCGATGATCAGCACGAAATAGAGCAGGGCGCCGGTGGTGCTGTTGAGCGAGAGGTAGCTGCCGACCGTCTGCAGCCACGGCAGGCGCGAGAACTGCGCGATCGTCGACGGGAACTGCATTACCGAGATCGCGAAGATGATCGGGATGACACCCGCCGAGGCGATCCGGACCGGCAGGTACGTGGTCTGCCCGCCGACCATCCGGCGTCCCACGACCCGCTTCGCGTACTGGATCGGGATCTTGCGGGCCGCCTGCGTCACGATGACCACCGCGACGATGCTGGCCAGGATGACCACCACGTCCGCCAGCGCCCGGAACACCGACGCCTCGCCGACGTTGACCAGGCCGATCGTCTGGGAGAGCTGGTTGGGCAGCCGCGCGCAGATGCCGGCGAAGATGATCAGCGACACGCCGTTGCCGATGCCGTACTCGGTCATGATCGAGCCCATCCAGGTCAGCAGCATCGTGCCGGCGACGAGGGTCGCCACGATCTCGCCGAGGATGAGCGGCCGCGGGGTGTTGATCGCGCCGAGGTTGCGGATCAGCAGCATCTGGCCGGTGCCCTGCACGATCGCCAGCAGCACCGCGAGGTAGAGCGTCCACTGGCCGATCTTGCGCCGGCCGGCCTCGCCCTCCTCGCGGTGGATCTCCTTCAGGCGCGGGAACACCACCTCGAGCAGGCTGAAGATGATCGACGCCGTGATGTACGGGAACACGCCGAGCGCGAACAGGGCGAACCGCGAGAACGCGCCGCCCACGAACAGATCGATGAACCCGAAGACGTTGCCGGCCTGCCCCTGCTGGAACAGCGACTGCAGGCGCAGGACGTCCACGCCCGGCACGGGGATGTGCGACCCGAGCCGGAACAGCGCGAGCATCCCCACCGTGAAGAGGAACTTCCGGCGCAAATCCGGGATGCGGATGATATTGACGAGCCCTGGAATCACGCGCCGATCACCTCGACACGCCCGCCCGCCGCCTCGATCCGCTCTTTGGCGCTCTTGCTGAACGCGTGCGCCTTCACGACGAGCGCGTGGGAGAGCTCGCCGCCACCCAGGACCTTCACCTGACGGCCGTTGATCAACCGCGCCGCCCGAAGGGACTTCGGCGTCACCTCGGTGCCGGCGGGAAACGCCGCCAGCCGGCCGACGTTGACCACGTCCATGGCCGTCCTCGGCGGACCGCCGACGTGGTTGCTGCCGGCGCCGCGGACGCCGCGCAGGTACGGGACGCGCTTGATGAGCGGCAGCTGGCCGCCCTCAAACCCCGGACGGCGCTGGCCGCCCGAGCGGGCCTTCTGGCCCTTGTGCCCGCGGCCCGCGGTATTGCCGTGACCCGACGAATGCCCGCGGCCGACACGACGGCGCCGGCGCCGGGACCCGTGGGCCGGCCGGAGATCACCCAGCCCGACCATGCTCCACCTCTTCCACCGTGACCAGATGCTGAATCTTGCGCACCGCGCCCGCGAACGACGCGGTCTGCGCGTGCACCCGGCTCGCGCCGAGACGGCGCAGGCCGAGCGCCTCGGCCGTCCGCCGCTGATCGTCCGGACAGCCGATGAGGCTGCGGCGAAGGGTCACGCGGACCCTGGCCGACTCGACGGGGGCAACTACACGCTCAGCCATTGCGCCGCCCTCCGTCCCAGGAGCTCCTCCACGGTCTTCCGCCGCATGCGCGCGACCTCGGCGGGCAGGCGGATGTCGAGCAGCCCCTTGAGCGTCGCCCGCGCCTGGTTGATCGGGTTGTTGCTGCCGAGCGACTTGGTGAGGATGTCGCGGACGCCCGCGGCTTCCAGCACGGCGCGCACCGGCCCGCCGGCGATGACGCCGGTCCCCGGCGCGGCGGGCTTGAGCAACACCCGCGCGGCGCCGTAGACGGATGTGATCTCGTGCGGAATGGTCGTGCCGGACAGCGACACGCCCATGAGACTCTTCCGCGCCTCTTCCGTCCCCTTGCGGATCGCGTCCGGGACCTCCCCCGCCTTGCCGAGGCCGATCCCGACGTGCCCGTGCTCGTCGCCCACGACCACGAGCGCGCTGAAGTTGAAGCGCTTCGCGCCCTTCGTGACCTTGGCGACCCGGTTGATCCAGATCGCCTTCTCCGTCGTCAGGTTGACGTCGTCGGCCTTGACCCGCCGATGCAGGTATTCCAGATCCGCCGGCTTCTGCGCCGGCGGCGCCTCGACTTTGCGGGGCTTCTTGCCCCTCCCCTTGCCCTTAAACCGCGGCATGCCGTCCCTCCCCTACCGACCCCAAGAAGTCGCTGAAACAGATGCGACTTCTCGGGGGCCCCCGGCCCTCTTATGATGAGGTGTCCGGGAAATCGCCATTAAAATTCGAGCCCACCCTCGCGGGCGCCATCGGCCACAGCCTTCACGCGGCCGTGGTAGAGATAACCACCGCGGTCGAACACGACCCGGCTGACGCCGTGCTCCTTAGCGCGGCGCGCGACCAGCTGGCCGACGAGCTTGCCGGCCTCGGTCTTCTTCCCGGCCTTTTTCGCACCGGCGGCAGCCTGGGTGCGGATCTCGGGATCGAGACTCGAGGCCGCCGCGAGCGTGCGCCCGTCCCGGTCGTCCACCACCTGCGCGTAAATGTGCGCCACGCTGCGGAACACCGACAGCCGCGGCCGCTCGGGCGTGCCGCGCACGACGCGCCGGATGCGGAGATGGCGGCGCTGGCGCGTCTCGTTGCGGCTCTTGCGCTTGATCATCGTCGGTCTCCCCCTATGCCTTGGCCGCGCCGCCGCCGCCACCACCGGCGCCGGCCGCGGCCTTCCCGGCCTTGCCGGGCTTGCGGCGGACCCGCTCGCCGAGGTAGCGGATACCCTTGCCCTTGTAGGGGTCGGGCTTGCGCAGCGCGCGGATCCCCGCGGCGATCTGGCCCACAAGCTCTTTGTCGATGCCCGAGACCACGATCCGGTTCGGCTGGGGGGCCTCGAGGGTAATGCCGGACGGCGGATCGAGCTCCACCGGGTGCGAGAAGCCCAACTGCAGCGCGAGCTTCTGGCCTTGTTTCTGCGCCCGGTACCCGACACCCTGAATCTCCAGCTGGACCGCGTACCCCTGCGTGACGCCGCGGACCATATTGGCGACGAGCGCGCGGGTCAGTCCGTGGAGCGCCCGGTGGAACCGGTCGTCCGTCGGCCGCGAGACCGTGATCCGTCCGTCCGCGACCGCGACGCTGATGTCCGGATGCACCGTCCGCTCGAGCGACCCCTTGGGGCCCTTGACGCGCACGGTGCGGTCCTGGACGGCCACGTCGACGCCGCCCGGGATCGGAATGGGCAATCTGCCTACACGCGACATGCGCTGCTCCTCACCACACGAAGCACAGGATCTCGCCGCCGACGCCCGCGCGCCGCGCGTCGCGGTCGGTCATGATCCCGCGCGACGTCGAAAGAATCGCCACGCCGAGCCCCCCGCGCACCCGCGGAATCTCCGTGCGGCCCCGGTAGATCCGGAGCCCCGGACGACTGATCCGGCGGAGCCCGGTGATGACGCCCGTCTTGCGCTCCCCGTACCGCAGCGAGAGGCGCAGCTGGTGCGGGGCCTTCTTGTCGAGCTCGAAGTCCGCGATAAAGCCCTCGCTCTTGAGGATCTTGGCGATCTCGAGCTTCATCCGCGACGGCGGCAGCAGCACCGTGTCGTGCCGCGCGGTCATCGCGTTGCGGATGCGCGTCAGCATGTCTGCGATCGGATCGGTAATCACACCCACGCCCCGTCACCTCACCAACTGGCTTTGACCACGCCGGGAATCTCGCCCTTGTGGGCGAGCGTCCGCAGACAGATCCGGCAGAGGCCAAACTTGCGGAACACCGCGCGCGGACGGCCGCACAGCCGGCACCGGCTGTACCGCCGGACCTTGAATTTCGCCGGCTTCCGCCACTTGTTCAGCAGCGCTTTCTTTGGCATCGGTTACGCTCCCCTGGCGGCGCGGGCTGCGCCCGCGCCGTCGCCGGACGCCGCGGCCTCGCGGAACGGCAGCCCGAGCCCCCGCAGCAGCTCGCGCGCCTCCTCGTCGGTCCGCGCCGTCGTCACGATGGCGATATCCATCCCGCGAATCTTGTCCACCTTGTCGTACTCGATCTCCGGAAAGATCAGCTGCTCCTTGATGCCGATGTTCATGCTGCCGCGCCCGTCGAACGACCGCGCCGGGATGCCCTTGAAGTCCTTGATCCGCGGCAGGCTGATGTTGAACAGCTTGTCGAGGAACTCGTACATCCGCTCCCCGCGCAGCGTCACCATGCAGCCGATCGGGTTGCCCGTCCGCAGCTTGAACGCGGCGATGGAGCGCCGGGCCCGCGCGATCACCGGCCGCTGGCCGCTGATCGTCGTCAGCTCTTCGACCGCCTTATCCAAATGCCGCTGATCCTGTAACGCGTCGGCGACCCGCATGTTGATGACGACCTTCTCGACCTTCGGCACCTGCATGACCGTCTTGTAGCCGAAGCGCTTGCGCAGCGCCGGCACCACGTCGGCCTTGTAGCGTTCACGCATCCGTGCCATGGCTACTTGTCGATAACCTCCCCGCAGTGGCGGCAGACCCGGACCTTGCCGCCGTCGTCCAGTACACGGTGCCCGAACCGGACGGCGCGCCCGCACCGCGGGCACACCAGCATCGCCTTGCCGGCGGAAAACGCCAGCTCTTTCTCCACGATGCCGCCGGACGGCATCTTGTCGTTGGGTTTGGTGTGCCGCTTCGCGACCATCACGGCCTCGACGATGATCCGCCCCGTGTCGGGGAGGACGCGCAGCACCTTCCCGCGCTTGCCGCGGTACTTGCCCGTGATCACCTCGACCGTGTCGCCGCGGCGGACGTGCACGTGCGTCTGCGCCATCACAGCACCTCCGGCGCGAGCGAGATGATCTTCATGAACTGCCGCTCCCGCAGCTCCCGCGCCACCGGCCCGAAGATCCGCGTGCCGCGCGGGTTGTTCTGGTCCGTGATCAGCACCGCGGCGTTGTCGTCGAACCGGATCTGCGAGCCGTCGGGCCGCCGGGTCGGCTTCACGGTGCGCACGACCACCGCCTTGACCACCTCGCCCTTCTTGACGGCGCTGTTGGGGATGGCCTGTTTCACCGTGGCGACGATGACGTCGCCGATGGCCGCGTAGCGGCGCCGCGAGCCCCCGTACACCCGGATGCACATGATCTCGCGCGCGCCGGTGTTGTCGGCGACGCGAAGACGCGTATAGTTCTGTATCATAGCGCCCTCGACATCATCGAGCCTTCTCCATCACCCGGACAACGCGCCAGCGCTTGTCCTTGCTGATCGGCCGCGTTTCCGCGATCAGCACGGTGTCCCCGACGTGCGCTTCCCCGCGCTCGTCGTGGGCCTTGTACCGCGCGCTGTGCCGCACCACTTTCTGGTACACCGGATGCCGTCCGCGCCGCGAGACCTCCACGACCACGGTCTTCTGCATCTTATCGCTCACGACGCGGCCGATCCGGGTCTTCCGCATGCCCCGCTTGGGCGACGGAGCCGTGGGCCGGTCGTCGCTGGGGGACTGGGGGACCGTCATCTCGCTCATCGGCGGCCTCCCGACGCCGTCGCATCCCGACGGCTAGTCCCGCCTGAGCGGGGGGCCGGGGCGGCGCTCTCCGCGAGGACGCGCGCGCGCAGCTCCGTCAAGAGGCGCGCCACGGTCCGCCGGGTCTCGGCGATCTTCGCCGGATGCAGCAGCTTACCGGACGTCCGCTGCAGCCGCAGTGTAAACAGTTCCTGCCGCGCGTCGGCGAGGCGCTTTTGAATCTCCGCCTCGCTGAGGTCGCGCACCGATTCGGCCATTTACGCCTGCCCTCCGGCCTGCCCTGCGATTTCGTCGACGTCGTCCCGCAGCACAAAACGCGTGGGAATCGGCAGCTTGTGGCCGGCGAGGGTCATCGCCTCGCGCGCCACGACCTGGCTCACCCCGCCGAGCTCGAACAGCACCCGGCCCGGCTTCACGACCGCGACCCAGAGCTCCGGGTTGCCCTTGCCGCTCCCCATGCGGGTCTCGGCCGGCTTCTTGGTCACCGGGTGGTCCGGAAAGACGCGGATCCAGAGCTTGCCGCCGCGCTTGATGAACCGCGTGATCGCGCGCCGCGCCGCTTCGATCTGCTGGCTCGTGATCCACGCGCGGTCCTGCGCCTGGAGCCCGAACTCGCCGAATGTCACGGACGCGCCGCTATGGGCCGCGCCGCGCATGCGGCCGCGGTGCGCCTTGCGGTACTTGACCCTCTTGGGCATCAACATGCGTTCGCGCTCTCCTTCGCCCTACTCGCTCAGCGGCGGCCGTGGGGCCCGCTCGTCCGACCCCGCGCCACCGGTACGCCCCGCGAAGTCGGGGTCGCCGTCCCGACGCTGCTGCACGATCACCCGCGGCTGCCGCGACGGCAACACCAAGGTCTCCGGGGCCCGCCCCCGGCCTTCCGTGCCCGGCACGCGCCGCCGCTCCGGCAGCACGTCGCCGCGGTAGATCCAAACTTTCACGCCGATGCGGCCGTACGTCGTGAGCGCCTCGGCCACGCCGAAGTCGATGTCCGCGCGCAGCGTCTGGAGCGGCACCCGGCCCTCACGGTACCACTCGTACCGCGCGATCTCGGCGCCGGCGAGCCGCCCGCTGCACGAGATGCGGATGCCCTTTGCGCCGCTGCGCAGGCTGCGCGCCACGGCCTGCTTCATCGCCCGCCGGTACGCGATGCGCCGTTCGAGCTGGCTGGCCACGTTCTGGGCGACCAGCGCGGCCTCGAGCTCGGCGCGCCGGATCTCCTGGACGTTCAGCTGGATCGTCTTGCCGGTCAGCGCCTCGAGCTCTTTCTTCAGCGCGTCGATCCCCGTGCCGCCCCGGCCGATGATGATGCCGGGCCGCGCCGAGTGGATCGTGATGCGGACGCGGTTCGCGGCGCGCTCGATCTCGATGCGCGAGATGCCCGCGCGGCCCATCTTTCTCTTGATGGCGCCGCGAAGCTTCTGGTCTTCCTCGATCAGCTCGGGGAAATTCTTTTCGGCATACCACTTGGACTCCCAGTCCTTGATGATCCCGAGCCTCAGACCGATTGGGTGGATCTTCTGCCCCACGATACCGCCTCCGATGCCGGCCGACTCCGCGGCCGGCCACTATGTCATCCTAGCCGGCGCATCCCGCCGGCTAGTCCCCTTTAGGGGGCTACTCGTCCGCCACGATCACGGTGATGTGGCTGCTGCGCTTCTTGATCACGTCGGCCCGGCCGCGCGCGCGGGCGTGCATCCGCCGCTGGCTGGGGCCGCTGTCCACGTACGCGCGGCGGACACGGAGCGCGTCGCGCGCGAGTTCGAGATTGTGCTCGGCGTTGGCCGCCGCCGACGCGACGACCTTGGCCACGGCCTTGGCCGCGCGGTTCGGCGTGAACTTGAGCACGGCGAGGGCCTCGTCCACGGCCTTGCCCGTGATGAGCGCCGTGATCGTCCGCACCTTGCGCGGCGCGATACGGACGTGGCGTGCGATCGCCTTCGCTTCCATCAGCGTGCCTCCGATCTCTGCCGCGCGAGTGGCCGCCTCACGATGCCGGCGCCGCAGGGGCGCCTCCCGCGGCCGGCGCGGCCGGAGTCCCAGGCCCCGCCCCCATCGGACGCACGGTGGTCGTCTTCTCGACGCGCACGCCGTGGCTCTTGAACGTCCGCGTGGCGGCGAACTCGCCGAGCTTGTGCCCGACCATGTTCTCGGTCAGGTACACCGGCACGTGCTTGCGGCCGTCGTAGACGGCGATCGTATGCCCGACCATGTCCGGCAGGATCGTCGACCGCCGCGACCACGTCCGGATCACCCGGCGCTCGCGCGAGCGGTTGAGCGCGTCCACCTTCTGCTGCAGATGCTGGTCGACGAACGGCCCCTTCTTGACAGAGCGGCCCATTTATTTCCTCCGCTTCACGATGAACTTGTCGCTCGGCTTCGTCTTGCGCGTCTTGTAGCCGAGCGTCGGCTTGCCCCACGGCGTCACCGGCCCGGGCATCCCGATGGGCGACTTCCCCTCGCCGCCCCCATGGGGATGGCTGCTGGGATCCATGACCACGCCCCGGACGTGCGGCCGGCGGCGGAGCCACCGCGTCCGGCCGGCCTTGCCGATGCTGACCGACTCATGCTCGATGTTGCCGATCTGCCCGATCGTCGCCCGGCAGCCGAGGTGGAGCATCCGCACCTCGCCTGAGGGCAGCCGCACCTGCGCGTAGTCGCCTTCCTTGGCCATGACCTGCGCGGCCCCGCCGGCGCTGCGCACCAGCTGGCCGCCGCGGCCCACGTGCAACTCGAGGTTGTGCACCGTCGAGCCGAGCGGGATCGCGCGCAGCGGCAGGCAGTTCCCCGGCTTGATCTCCGCGTCGGGCCCCGACGCGACGAGGTCGCCGACCCCGAGCCCCACCGGCGCCAGGATGTACCGCTTCTCGCCGTCCCGGTAGTGCAGCAGCGCGATCCGCGCGGACCGGTTCGGATCGTACTCGATCTCGGCCACCCGCGCCGTGATCCCGTCCTTGTCCCGCTTGAAGTCGATAACGCGGTAGCGCCGCTTGTGCCCGCCGCCGCGGTGGCGCACGGTGACGCGCCCCTGACCGTTGCGGCCGGCGTGGTTCAGCAGCGGCTCGACGAGCGACCGCTCCGGCGACGTCCGCGTGATCTCCTCGAACGTCACCACGGTCATGAACCGGCGTCCGGGCGTGATGGGCTTGAACTTTTTAATCCCCATGCGTCTGGCCTCCGCCCCCTACGTCAGCTTCTCGAGATCGATCTTGTCGCCGTCGGCGAGCGTGACGATCGCCTTGCGGTAGCCGGCCTCGCGGTAGTGGTGCTGGCCGCGCCGCCGCGCCCGCCCCGGAATCCGGATCACGTTGACCTTGGTGACGCGCACGCTGAACAGCCGCTGCACCGCGTCGCGGATGACCGGCTTCGGGGACGCGCCGTCGATCTCAAAGGTGTACTTGTTGAGCGTGGTGCCGCGCATGCTCTTCTCGGTGACGATCGGCCGGCGGATGACGTCGCGCGGATCGAGCAGGCTCTGCGTCATGACCCGAGGCCCTCCACCAGCCGCGCGAGCGCGTCGCGCGTGAAGACGATGCGGTCCGCGGCAAGAATCGCGTGCACGTTGAGCGCCGGCGCGGCGACAACCCGCACGCCGGCGAGGTTGGCCGCCGACCGCTCGACCATTTGGTTCGGGGCCGCGGTGACCAGCAGCACCGACCCCGCCGCACCGGTCGCGCGAAGGGCCGCCGCGATCGTCTTGGTCTTCGGCGCGTCGAGGTCGAGACGGTCGAGCACGGCGATGCGTCCCTCCGCCGCGCGCGCGGACAGCGCCGACCGCAGCGCGAGACGCCGGACCTTCTTGTTCAGCGCGTACTTGTAACTCCGCGGCTGCGGCCCGAACGCGATGCCGCCCCCAACAAACACCGGCGCCCCGCGCGCCCCGTGCCGGGCCCGGCCGGTGCCCTTCTGCCGGTACAGTTTGCGCGTGCTGCGCGAGACCATGCCGCGCGTCAGCGTCGAGTGCGTGCCGCGGTGCCGGCCCGCGAGCTGCCAGCGCACGGCCTCGTGCAGCACCGCGGTGTGCGGCGTCAGGCCGAACACCGCCTCGGCGAGCTCCACCTCGCCGGCGGCCTTGCCATCCCGGTCGTACACGGTCGCCTTGCTCATGCCCCGGCCCCCTTCGCGGCCTTCCCGTCCGGCGCGGGACCTCCGGCCGCTCGTGAGCCTGCGGCGCGGGCCGAAGATGCGCCTCCTGTCGGCGCAGCCGCCGCCTTGCGCGGCGCGCCGGCGACGCTCTTCACGAGCACCACCGCGCCGCGGGGGCCGGGCAGCGCGCCGTGGATCAGGAGGACATTGCGCTCCACATCGACCGACACGACCCGCAGCCCTTTGACGGTCGAGCGCTCGCCGCCGAGCCGGCCGGGCATGCGCTTGCCCTTCCACACCCGCGCGATGTTGCTCGAGCCGATGCTGCCGATCGCGCGGTGCATCAGGCTGACGCCGTGCGACGCCCGCTGGCCGCCGAAGTTGTGGCGCTTCATCGCGCCGGAAAAGCCCTTGCCCTTGCTCACGCCGGTCACGTCCACCCGGGCACCCTCGCTGAAGGCGTCCGCGCGGACGGCCTGGCCGATCTCGAACGTCTCACCGGCGCCGATCCGCACCTCGCGGATCACCCGCATCGGGGTAAGCCCGCGCTTGAGGAACACGCCGCGGTAGGGCTTCTGCGGCGCGCGCACCTTGGGCTTTTCCGGAAGCGGATCGAAGCCGAGCTGCACGGCGGCATAGCCCTCGCGCGCCGGCGTGCGAACGCCGACGACCACGCAGGGCCCCGCCTCGACGACCGTCACCGGCACGACGTTGCCGGCGGCGTCGAAGATCTGGGTCATGCCGAGTTTCCGTCCGAGAATCGCGGGCATCGGATTCGCTCCCTGTCCCCCCTCCGGGGGACGTTCCGGTCGATAGCTACAGCTTGATCTCGATGTCGACGCCGGCCGGCAGGTCGAGGTGCATCAAGGCGTCGACGGTCTTGGGCGTCGGCTCGAGGATATCGATCAGGCGCTTGTGCGTCCGCATCTCAAAGTGCTCCATCGACTCTTTGTCGATGTGCGGCGACCGGATCACGCAGTACACGTTGCGGTCGGTCGGGAGCGGCACAGGCCCGGAGATGCGCGCACCGGTCCGCCGAACCGTGTCCACGATCTTTTCCGCGGACTGGTCGAGCACCTTATGATCGTAGGCCTTGAGCTTGATTCGGATCTTCTGCGCCATTCGCCGCTCCTTTGTGGTCCCGGCCGCGGTGGCCATCAGGCGAGGATCTTGGCGACGACACCCGCCCCGACCGTCCGCCCGCCCTCCCGCACCGCGAACCGCTGCCCTTCCTCCAGCGCAATCGGGGTGATCAACGCCCCCTCAATCGTCACGTTGTCCCCCGGCATCACCATCTCCACCCCGTCCGGCAGCTTGATGTCCCCCGTCACGTCCGTCGTCCGAAAGTAGAACTGCGGCCGGTATCCCGTGAAAAACGGCGTGTGCCGCCCGCCCTCTTCCTTCGTCAGGATATAGACTTCCGCCACGAACTTCGTGTGCGGGTGGATCGACCCGGGCTTCGCCAGCACCATCCCCCGCTCGATCTCGTCCTTCTCCACCCCGCGCAGCAGCACCCCGATGTTGTCCCCGGCCTGCCCCTCGTCGAGCGTCTTGCGGAACATCTCGATCCCCGTCGCCACCGTCTTCTTCGGCGCCGGCCGCAGGCCCACGATCTCCACTTCCTCCCCCACCTTGAGGCGCCCGCGCTCCACCCGCCCCGTCGCGACAGTCCCCCGCCCCGTGATCGTGAAGATGTCCTCCACGCTCATCAGGAACGGCTTGTCCACTTCCCGCACCGGCGTCGGAATGTACGTGTCGACGGCGTCCATCAGCTCCCAGATGCACTGCGCCGCCGCGTCCCCGCCCCGGGCCACCTTCGCCTTGGCCGCCACCGCTTCCAGGGCCTTGAGGGCCGAGCCCTTGATGACCGGGATCTCTTCTCCCGGAAACTGGTACTGTTTGAGCAGGTCCCGGACTTCCACTTCCACCAGCTCCAAGAGCTCCGGGTCCTCCACCATGTCCACCTTGTTCAGGAACACCACGATGAACGGTACCCCGACCTGCCGCGCCAGCAGGATGTGCTCCCGCGTCTGCGGCATCGGCCCGTCCGCCGCACTCACCACCAGGATCGCCCCGTCCATCTGCGCCGCGCCGGTGATCATGTTCTTGATGTAGTCCGCGTGCCCCGGGCAGTCCACGTGCGCGTAGTGCCGCTTCTCCGTCTCGTACTCCACGTGGCTGATCGCGATCGTGATCCCCCGCTCTTTCTCCTCCGGCGCGTTGTCGATCTCATAGAACCCCAGCGCCTTCGTCTTCCCCAAACTCGCGAGCACCCCCGTGATCGCCGCCGTCAACGTCGTCTTCCCGTGGTCCACGTGCCCGATCGTTCCGACATTGACATGCGGCTTCGTCCGCTCAAATTTCGCCTTCGCCATCGCCGGCCTCCCTATACCACTCGCTATGCTTTGGTGCCCGCGCCGGCCTTGACCAGCGTTTCCGCGATGTTGGCCGGCACTTCTTCGTAGTGCGAGAACTCCATCGTATGAGTCGCGCGGCCCTGGGTGTTGGACCGCAGCTGCGTCGCGTACCCGAACATCTCGGCGAGCGGCACCTCGGCCTGCACGATGCGCAGCCCGCCGCGCTGTTCCATCGCCGAAATCCGGCCCCGCCGGGCACTCAGGTCGCCGATCACGTCGCCCATGTACTGGTCGGGCGTCGTCACCTCGACCTTCATCACCGGCTCGAGCAGCACCGGCGCGGCGTTCTGACACGCTGCCTTGAACGCCATCGATCCGGCGATCTTGAACGCCATCTCCGACGAATCGACCTCGTGGTACGAGCCGTCGACGAGCGTCGCGCGTATGTCCACGACCGGGTACGACGCGAGCACGCCGCTCTCGGTCGCCTCGCGCACCCCGGATTCCACCGCGGAGATGTACTCCCGCGGAATGCGGCCGCCTGTGATCTTGTCGACGAATTCGATGCCGGTACCGCGCGGCAGCGGCTCCACTTCGAGCCAGACGTGGCCGTACTGACCGCGGCCGCCGGTCTGGCGGATGTAGCGCCCTTCGGCTTTGACGCCCTTGCGAATCGTCTCGCGGTACGCGACCTGCGGCCGGCCGACGTTGGCTTCGACCTTGAACTCCCGCAGCAGCCGGTCGGTGATGATCTCGAGGTGCAGCTCGCCCATCCCTGAGATGATCGTCTGGGCGGTCTCGGGATCGAACCGGACCTTGAACGTCGGATCCTCTTCCGCCAGCTTCGCGAGCGACGCGCCGAGCTTCTCCTCATCGACGTGGGTCTTCGGCTCGACGGCGACGGAGATCACCGGCTCGGGGAACTTGATCGACTCGAGGACGATCGGCTTCGCCTCGTCGCACAGCGTGTCGCCGGTCGTGGTGTCCTTGAGCCCGACCCCCGCGACGACGTTGCCGGCGGAGACGGACTCGACGTCCTCGCGGTGGTTCGCGTGCATCTGGAGGATCCGGCTCACGCGCTCGCGCCGGTCGCGCCTCGCGTTGTAGACGTACGATCCCGCGGCCAACGTCCCCGAGTAGACCCGGAAGTACGTCAGCTTGCCGACGTAGGGATCGGTCACGATCTTGAAGGCCAGCGCGCAGAACGGCGCCGACGGATCGGGCGGGCGGGTCTCCTTCGCCTCGGTCTTGGGGTTTTGGCCCTCGACGGGCGGGACGTCGAGCGGGGACGGCAGGAAGTTCACGACCGCGTCGAGCAGCGGCTGGACGCCCTTGTTCCGGAACGCCGTGCCGCACAGCACCGGCGTGATCTTCGCCGCGATCGTCCCGCGCCGGATCGCGCCGAGGATCTCCTCCTCGGTCAGCGGCTTGCCCTCCAGGTACTTCTCGGTCAGGTGGTCGTCCAGCTCGGCCGCCGCCTCGACCAGATGGCCGCGGTGCTCCTCCGCGAGCGCGCGGAGGTTCGCGGGAATCTCGGTCTCGTCGCTGCGCGTGCCCAGGTCGTCCGTGTACAGGATCGCGGTCATGTGGACCAGGTCGACGGCGCCCACGAAGCCGTCCTCCGCGCCGATCGGGATCTGCAGCGGGACCGCCTTGGCTTCCAGGCGGTCCCGAATCATGGCGAGCGTGCGGTAGAAATCGGCCCCGGTGCGGTCCATCTTATTAATGAAGACAACGCGCGGGACGCCGTACCGATCCGCCTGGCGCCACACCGTCTCGGACTGCGGCTGCACGCCTTCCACCGCGCTCAGGACCACGACCGCGCCGTCGAGGACGCGGAGCGAGCGCTCCACCTCGGCGGTGAAGTCCACGTGGCCCGGCGTGTCGATGATGTTGATGCTGTAGCCGCGCCACTGGCACGTCGTCGCCGCGGACGTGATCGTGATGCCGCGCTCGCGCTCCTGGATCATCCAGTCCATGGTCGCGGAGCCTTCGTCGACCTCGCCGATCCGGTGCGTCCGCCCCGTGTAGAACAGGATGCGCTCGGTGGTTGTGGTCTTGCCCGCGTCGATGTGGGCGATGATCCCGATGTTCCGGATTTTGTCGAGTGAGACCTGGGCCGCCATGTTGTCCTTCTTTGTCTCCAGCTGCGTTACCATGGGTCCGCCGAGTGCTGCCGCCCTACCAGCGGTAGTGCGCGAAAGCCTTGTTGGCCTCCGCCATCTTGTGTGTGTCCTCGCGCCGCTTCACCGCGGCGCCGGTGTTGTTGCTCGCGTCCAGAATCTCGGCCGCGAGCTTCTCCCGCATCGTGCGGCCCGGCCGCTGCCGGGCGTACGTCACGAGCCAGCGCATGCCGAGCGAGACCCGGCGCTCGGGCCGCACCTCGACCGGCACCTGGTAGGTCGCGCCGCCGACGCGCCGCGGCCGCACTTCCAGCACCGGCATGATGTTGTGCAGCGCCGCTTCCAGCGTCTTGGCCGGCTCCTTGCCGCCCTTCTCCTTGATCGCGTCGAGCGCCGAATACACGATCCGCTCGGCGAGACTCTTCTTGCCCCGGGTCATGACCTTGTTGACGAGCCGCGTCACCGACGGGCTGCTGTAGACCATGTCGCCCGGCACCGCGCGGCGCGGCACCTGTCCTTTGCGCGGCATCTACGCCACCCCCGCCTGCTGCTTGGGCCGCTTGGCCCCGTACTTGGACCGGCCCCGGCGGCGGTCTTGCACGCCCGAGGAGTCCAGCGTCCCGCGGATGATGTGGTAGCGGATCCCCGGCAGATCCTTGACGCGCCCGCCGCGGATCAACACTACGGAGTGCTCTTGAAGGTTATGGCCGATCCCCGGGATGTAGGCGGTCACCTCGATCCCGTTCGTCAGCCGCACGCGCGCGATCTTCCGCAGCGCCGAGTTCGGCTTCTTGGGCGTGATCGTGCGCACCTGAATGCACACGCCGCGCTTCTGCGGACAGACGTCCAGCGCCGGGGACTTGCTCTTTACGGGCTCGATCTCTCGGCCCAGGCGAATCAACTGGCTGATCGTCGGCACGCGGCCCCTCCTCGACGTTCTCGCTCGCTTCCTTGCCGCCGGCCATCTCCCGCAACGGCAGACGTTACCCCCGGGCGGGACGCCTTGGCTCACGCCGTAGGCTGCGGAGTCCATCCGCCCAGGGTCGGTGGCGATGCCGGCGGCCGGACTTCCGGCCGGGTTATCGCGCGGTTATCTGTATGCGGTTAGCTATGCGCCATACGTGGTGCCGGAGATGGCACCCTGCGGCGCAATCGGGCGTACTGCCAGCCCCCTTAGGGGGCTTCGAGGATCGCCGCGGCGGCAGCGCCGACCGCGATCCCGCACGCTCGGCCGAGCGCTACCATGGAGGGCACTTCGACGACTTCCATGCCACGTTCCCGGGCCGCCCGGAGCAGAGGCTCCGTCACCCGGCGATCGGCATCCTGAGCAACGAATACGACCCGCGCCTGACCGCGGCTGATCGCCTTCGCCGTCTGGTTCGTGCCGACCGCGCGCTGCGCCGCCGCTTTCAGACGCTCCACGTCCACGACCACTCGACCGGGTAATTATACTCGGGGCCCGAAGGGGTGTCAACGGCTTGAACGAGCGGGTAGTGATAGCGTTAAACGCTATCACTACCAACGAGCGGCCAATCGAGGCTACAGTACAGGAGTCACCGTGGGTACCTTTCGCCACTCCATCGAGCTCGGCGCCGAACCGACCGGCCCGTTTGAGACCATTGACGCCCTGGTGGATACGGGCACTACCTATACGACCGTCCCGGCGGTCGTCCTGCAGCGGCTGGGTGTCACCCCACACAGGCACGAGACGTTCGTGCTGGCCGACGGCCGCCGCGTCGCACGTCCGCTCGGACGAGCGTGGGTGCGAATCAACGGACGGGAAGAATCGACCGTCGTGGTGTTCGGCGAGGACGGCACGCCGGTGCTTCTCGGAGCGTATACATTGGAGGGACTGAGCCTGGCTGCGGATCCAGTCAACCGCAGGCTCGTCCCTCTGCCGGAACTCTATCTGCTCTAAACCGCTTCCGCGATGGTCTATAATCTCCCCGAGCATCACCTAGGCGGCCGGGTCTTCCTGGGGTTTCGCGATAGAACGGCCGTCGATCCGGACGGCTACTTTCAATTGATACGCGCGGTCAGGCCGCTGCTCGCCACCGACAGTTTGGTCTCTGACGGTTAGAGCTCGATCGAGTCGAGGATCTCCGCGATGTCCTTGCGCAGCGTGGCGCCCCGCGTGTGGCCGTGGGTCTCAACGGCGTGGGTTGCCGCGGCGTCGATGAGGTCCTCTTTCTGCGAGGCGGGTGCCATGATCACGAGCTTGCAGTTCTTCTCGCTGGGAAACTTCCCGCAGTTCGCGACGAGCCACTTGCCGCCGGTGAGTCCCAACCGATCGATGCCCATGGCCTCTCAACCTCCCGTAAGATTGCGGTCGCCGTCGTGGCGTGAGGTTCCCGAGCCGGCCCGCTTATCCTCTCACGCCGGCCCCAGGAATCGGGCGGCCGCCTCGGCAGCCGCCGGGGAGGCGGCAATGCCGTAGTGGTTGGCCTCGATCTCGACCACCTGCACGCCGGCGACCCGCCGCCTGAGCTCGTCCACGTCCGAGGCGGTGACGAGGAACGGGCCCCCGGGCACGAGCGGGCGCGCGGCGCGAAGCAGGAGCACCGGCATCGTCAGCGCGGACCACAGGTCGCGCGGGTCGTGCGCGTCCCCGTAGGCGAGATCCTCGAGGACCGCGTCCCGGCTCGTGCGGGCGCGCACGCCGCCGTTCGCGGGCACAAGCTCGTAATGGAAATACCGCTCCCAGAAATCGCCCCACCGCTCGATCGTGGGCAGCGCCCGCATTCGCGCCATGTACTCGCCGGCCGAAGGATAGACGGCGCCGAGGCGGTCCACTGCCAGACGGATCAGGGTGAGGACCGCGGCCGACGGCGGGCTGCAGGCGTCGATCAGCACGAGCCGCTCCACGCGCCCGGGCGCCAGGGCGGCGGCCTGCAGCGCGACGAACGCGCCCATCGACCAGCCGGCCACAGAAAATCGCTCCCGGCCCAGCGCGGTGGCCGCGGCCAGCACGTCGTTGGCGTGGGCCGGCCAGCCGTAGGTGCCCGGCGGCGAGAGGTCGCTCCGGCCGCGCCCCCGCAGATCCAGGGCCGCGACGCGGAGACCCGCGGCCGCAAGCCGCGGGACCATGAGATCGAACCCGCGGAGGTTGGCGGTCAGGCCGGGAAGGCACAACACGAGCGGACCGTCCGCCGGTCCGCTCAACTCGGCGTGCAGCCGGCCCCCGGGAACGGTGAGGTCGATCTCAACCGGAGCCGCCGCGTTCACGCGGACTCACCGGCCGCACTCGTCTCACGCGCCCGGCCCTCGAACGCAGTCCGAAGGCGGGCGGGAATCGCGGCAATCCCGCCGGGGAAGAACACCACGAAGAGAATAAACACGGTGCCGAGGATGAAGAGCGGCTGCCCGAGCGGCACCCGCAGCCATGCCGGCAGGCCGGCGATCTGAGACGACCCGGCCAGTGCCACCAGCCGGAAATCGAGGTATTCGTAAAGCGCACCCCCGATCACGGCGCCCCACAGACTGCCGGCTCCGCCCAGCACGACCATCACCAGCAGCGCGAGGCTCAACCCCGCCGTCGTAATGCCGGGCGCGGTGCCGCCGACCACGAACAGGTACACGACGCCCCCGAGCGCGGCGAGAAATCCCCCGGCGACGAAACTCATGAGCTTGTGGGGATAGGCACGCACGCCCAACACCTCCGCGCGGAGCTCGTTTTCCCGGATCGCCTGCCAGATCCGGCCGGGACGCGAGTTGACGAGCCACCCACTCGCGAGCGACACCGCGGCCACGTAGGCGAGCGCGAGCCAGTACAGGTACCGTGTGTTGACCACCCCGACCAGAAACGCCGGCAGCCGGGTCACGACCAATCCGAGTCCCTCCTCGCCGCCCGTCAAGTGTCCCGGGTCGCTGAACGCCACAATGGCGCCCGCCTGCGCGAACGCGAGCGTCACCATCGCAAACGCGATGCCGCTCACCCGCAGGGCCACCGCGCCGATGGCCAGCGGCAGCACGATGCCCGCGGCCGCCGCGAACGCGACCGCGGAAGCCGGCCCCCATCCCCACCGGGACAGGGCGATGTTCGCCGCGTACGCGCCGGCGGCGAAGAACAGGGCGTGTCCGAACGACAGCAGCCCGGTGTAGCCGAACAGCAGGTCGTAGCTCAGCGCGACGCCGCCGAACACGAGGCAGAGGGCCAGGATCTGCAGCGTGCCGGGCGCGTTGAGCGGCGCCGCGAACACGCCGGGCAGCGGCAGGGGCATCGCCGGCAGGAGGCAGAGGAGGAGAAACAGACCGGCGAGCGCAGCGAGCGCCGCGCGCCGCATCACCCGGCGCCCCTCGCCAGCCCCTGCGGCCGGATCAGAAGGACGGCGGCGAGCAGCAGCACGACCGCCAGATCGCCCGCGGCGGGGAACCCCCACCACACCGAACCGTAATAGTTGGTGAACTGCTGGATCAGCCCGACGAGCGCGGCGGCGGCCGCCGAGCCGGCGATCGATCCGAGCCCGCCGATCACCACGACGATGAACGCGTAGATCAACATCACCGTGCCGCGTTCGGGGTCGACCGTTCCGAAGTAAGCGCCGCTCAGCGCGCCGCCGAGTGATGCGGCCATCCCGCCGACCGCGAACACGAGCGTGAACGCGCGCTGCACGTCGATGCCGAGGGCGCGCACCATCTCGCGGTTCTCCACGCCGGCCCGCACGATGAGCCCCCACCGCGTGAAGCGCAAGAACGCCGTGAGCGCGGCGAGGGTGAACAGCCCTACCGCGATCAACAGCGGCCGGGTGTTGGGCACGGACGCGCCGAGCACGGTCGTCACCCCCCGCATCCACGATGGAACCGGCACCGGCCGCGGATCGGCGCCGAAGATACCCTGCGTCAACGCCGCGATCGCGAGTCCGAGGCCCACGGTGACGAGCACCTGCTCGATGTGCCGGCGATACAGCGGCCGGATCAGGACCGTCTCGACCGCGGCGCCGATCGCCGCGCCGGAGGCGAGCGCCGCGACCAGCGCGAGGCCGAACGCGCCGGCCGAGGCGCCGCCGAGGCGCAGGACCACAAGCCACGCGGCGTACGCGCCGATCGTGAGGAAGGCGCCGTGCGCGAAGTTGAGCACGCGCAGCAGTCCATAGGTGAGCGACAGCCCCGACGCCACCAGAAAATACAGCGCGCCGAGCCCGAGGCCGGTGATCGCGAGGAGGACAACCGTGCTCATGGCCCTGCCGGGCTCAGCGCCACGCCCAGGTGGCGATGCGCGCGCTCGCGATCCGCGAGGAAGGCCCCGAGGCCGCCGGCATACACGACGCGTCCCTGGTCCAGCACGATCGCGCGCTCGGCAAGACGCCGCGCCGCGGCGAGGTTTTGCTCCACCAGCAGGATCGTGACCTCGCCTCCGATGCGGGCGAGCACGTCGACGACGCGGGCGACCACGGCGGGGGCGAGACCCTTCGTCGGCTCGTCGATCAAGAGAATGCGGTTCGAGTTCAGCAGGGCCCGCGCGATCGCCAGCATCTGCTGCTGCCCGCCGGACAGCGTCTCCGCCCGCTGCGCGCCCCGCGGTTGGAGATCCGGAAACAACTCATAGACGAGGTCGTAGCGGGGACGGCCGTCACGTTCCGCGAGCCGAAGATTTTCCGCGACCGTCAGGCCTGCGAAGACGTCGCGGTTTTCCGGCACGTAGCCGACGCGCCGCCGCACAACAGCATGCGTGGGCAGCCCACTCACGTCTTCGCCGTCGAGCCGAACACGGCCGCGGTGGGGTGCGAGTCCCAGGATCGCCCGGAGCGTCGTCGTCTTGCCGGCGGCGTTCCGGCCGAGCAGGACCGTGGTGCCGCCCTCTTCCACGGCGAACGTCGCGCCGTGCAGCACGTGCGAACCGCCGAACTGCACGGCGAGATCGTCCACCGCGAGGACGGGCGCGGGGCTCACAGCGCGTCGCCCAGGTACGCTTCCTGGACCACCGGATCGGCCATCACGACGGCGGGCGCGGCGCAGGTCAAGAGGCGGCCGTGGTGCATCACCGCGATCCGGTCGGAGAGACCGCCGATGACGTCCATGCGGTGCTCGACCATCAGCACGGTCTTCCCCTCGCGGCGGTGCGCGTCCGCGATCACCTCGAGCAGCGCGGGGATCTCCTCCATGCTGACCCCGGCCGTCGGCTCGTCGAGCAGCAGGGTCCCGAACCCCGCGGCGAGCAGCATCGCGATCTCCAGCCGCCTGGCGTCGCCCTGCCCCAGGGCCCCCGCGCGCCGCGTGGCCTGCGCGGTGAGTCCGGTGCGTTCGAGGGCGGCGCGCGCCCGCGCCCCCTCGTCGCGATCGGCGAGCGCCGACCGCCACACCGCGACGTTGCCCGGCCCGCGCATCTGTGCGGCGAGCCGGACGTTTTCGAGCACAGTCAGGGCGGCAAACACGCGCGCGGTTTGGAAGCTGCGGCCGAGCCCGGCCTGCGCCCGCCGCGGCGGCGGCCATCCCGTCACGTCGCGCCCGTCGAGCTCGATCGTGCCGGCGGTGGGCCGGTGCAGGCCGCTGATTAAATTGAACAGCGACGTCTTGCCGGCGCCGTTCGGACCAATCAGCGTGACGAACTCGCCGCGCGTGACCTCGAGCGACACGTCCTCGACGATCACCGCGCCGCCGATGCGCAGCCCAAGACCGGTCGTGCGGATCGCCGGGGGCCCTTCGGCCGTCCCGGCGCCGGTTCGGCTCAGGGCTTGAACGGGTTGACCGGCGGCGCGACGTCGGCCGGCGCCATCGTCTTGACCACCTGCGGCTCGAAGCCCACGCCCGCGGCGACCAGCTTCACCTGAAACATCGGCTGGAGGACGGCGTGGTCCGCGGCCCGCACCAGCTGCTGGCCCTTGGGCGCGAGGAACGTCCAGTTTTCGAGCGCGCGGATCATCTTCTCGACGTCGTCGCCGTCCGCGATCTGGACAGCGTGCGCGATCATCTGCGCCGCGACGAACCCGTCCGGATCGAAGAGGTCGGGCACCTTGCCCTGCGCCTTGAGGGCCTGCACGAGGTAGTCGTTGGCGCGATTGTGCGGCGCCTGGTAGACGTAGTGCGAGAGGAAGCCGATCTTGGATGCGACCGGACCGAACGTGGCGTACGTCGACCGCTGGTCGAGCCCGGTGACGACGGCCGTACTGCCGAAGACGCCTTGCTGGTCGAGCGCCTGCCACATGGCGGGCGCCGTCGCCCCCGCCCACGCCACGAAGAGCAGATCGGGCTTGGCCTGCTTGGCCTGCAGCGCGAACGGCGTGAAGTCCGTCGCGTTGAGCGGCACCAGGATCTGCCCGACGTCGGCGCCGCCCCGGCCCAGCACATTCCGGACGGCCGCGACGTTGGCCTGGCCGAAGGCGTAGTCCTGCGCGAAGACGATGACCTTCTTGCCGCGCTCGTCGCCGACGAACGACCGCGCCGTGAGGACGTCCTGATACGTCTGGCGTCCCGACCGGAACGTGTACCGGTTGACGCCGGTGATCGCGTCCGCGGCCGCGGGCCCGGAGATGAGCACCACCCGGTTCTGGGCCGCGAGCGGCGCGACCTGGAGCGCCACCGCCGAGCTGACCGGACCGGCCAGCACGTGCACGCCCTGCCCGATCAGATCCTTGGCCGCGGACACCGCCTTCGCCGGATCTCCCGCGTCGTCGTTCCAGGCCACGTCGATCTTGTGGCCGTTGATCGCGCCGGTCTTGTTCGTAGCGTAGGCGAGGCCGGCTTGGAATCCCTCGCGGAACTGCGCGCCGTAGCTCGCCAGCGGCCCGGTCGCGGAGTAAACCATGCCGACCCGGACCGCGGCCTTGGGCGCCTGCCCGGCGGCCCGTGGTCCCGCGGCGCCCGCGAGCAACACCGCGACAGCCGCGGACAGTATCGCGCTCAATACACGTGCGTGGATCTTCACCCGCATCATCTCCCCCCAGCAGTCGACCGCGTGCGTTGAGATTGCCCCGTAAGTCTGTTCTCAGGACGTGCGGCCGTCTCCTTGGCTCGCGCGGGGCGGGGACCGCAGAAATGCCGCGGGCCCTCCGTGAAGAGGGCCCGCGACGATACCACTGCCGGTGCTCTCCAGTCTACGTCAGACCTTCGACCGCCGCCTTGATCGACCGGTAACGCTGCATCCCGGTCTCGGCCGGGATCAGCTTCCCGATGATCACGTTCTCCTTGAGGCCGAGCAGCGGATCCACCTTGCCCTTCGTCGCCGCGTCGGTGAGCACGCGGGCCGTCTCCTGGAACGAGGCGGCGGACAGGAAGCTCTCCGTGGCGAGCGACGCCTTGGTGATGCCGAGCAGCACGGGCCGCGCGGTCGCGGGCTCCTTGCGCGAGGCCATCGCCGTGGCGTTCTGCTCCTCGAGCGCGAAGATGTCGACGAGCGTGACCACGAGCGCGAGTATTCGGTCGCCTCGTCGTCCGGGTGGGCGTCGCCGACGGCGACAAGGCAGCCGCGGGCGACCAGATGACGGAGGGGTCCGTCAAGCGACGCCGTCGGCGAGCACTCCGCACCGTTGGGTTCGATCGCGGCGTTGACATTGCCCGCGGTCAGACGGACAATACTTCTTGCAAGGGGAAGATTGCCGACACAGCGCTGGGGCCGAGTGGCGTACAAGATCGAGTTCGCGGAGTCGGTACAGAGTCAGTTTCGCGTGCTGACGGTCCGAGACCGGGCGATTGTTTTGGGTGCGGTCACACGCCAACTGACGCGTGAGCCGCTCAAGGAGACACGCCATCGGAAACCGCTGCGCCCCAATCCCATCGCCCCTTGGGAACTGAGGATCGGACCGCTGCGGGTGTTCTATGAGGTGACCGGCGGCGAGACCCGTGTAGTACGTATTCTCGCTGTCGGCCGCAAAAACCGGAGTACCATCACTATTGGCCGAAGGGAGGTACGGCTGTGAAGCGAATCAACTTGGCATCGGCCGATCGATCGCTGGCGCACTATGCCGACGGCCTGCACGACGAGATCATCCTACTGATGAAGCGCAACCGTGCTGTTGCAGCCATTGTGCCACTCAGGAACGTCGATCGGGAATCGGTGACGTTGAGCCACCATCCTGAGTTCCTGAAGCTCATTGCTCGATCGCGCGCCGAGTTCGCAGCCGGGCGCACACTATCCTTGGAGCAGATGAGGCGGGCTGTTCTGCCGAAGCTATCGCCGAACAAGCACCCGCGGCCAGTAGCCCGCGGAGCACGCCGTCATGTTAGTCGCCTCAGTTGATGACCGAGACAGCGTCGACTATTTTCGGTGCCTTGAAAGCCAATTTGCGAAACGTCGGAGAATCAAGCGGCGGATGGCGGATGATTCGCCAATGGCTTGCGGATCTACATCGTTCCGTAGTAACGGAGCACACACTGAGACCGTGATTGTGCGTCGGGCGTGCCTCTGCCGCCCGCATGCATGCGTCCCGGCATCGCTCAGAAGTGCACCTGGACTCTTACCGTCCCGGTCTGGTTCGTCTGGTTGCTGCTCCACAGCGCGTCGTACCCGAGCAGGACGTCCCAGCCGTCCCGCACCGTCCAGCCCACCTGCAGCCCCGCCGCCACGGCATCCTGCGCCGGCGTCACCCCCACACTCGTAAACGGCAGCGTCGGCGCGCCCACAAACGCGCGGTCACCTGCCGCGCCGGACTCGAGAACTCGCGGCTGTAGCCTCCGTACGCGCTCCACCGCATCGGCGTCGCCTGATCGTTCCCCCCGGCCGGCCCCTCCAGCCGCACGCCGAGCAGGCCCCGGAACGAGTCGGTCCCTTGCGCCGCCACGTTGAGATCCAACGAGCTCGCCCCGCTCTCCACAAACCCGCCCTGCGTCGCATGAACGTAGGCGAAGCCCACCGTCGGGATCGCTGTGACCGTCCCGACGGCCTCGCGGTACCCCACCTCCACCGCCGCCAGCGTCTCGTTGCCGGTGAAGGACCCGGAGGCCGTCCTCGACACGCCCGAGAAGGTGTCGATTCTAGGGCCGGGGGGGGGAGGTTCCTACCCGTCTGCGCGTGTACGCGTGCCGGCCACAAATGTCGCGGGCCCTCCGTGAGGAGGGCCCGCGGTGACGCAACTGCCGGCGTTCTCGGGTCTACGTGAGGCCTTCGACCGCCACCTTGATCGACCGGTAGCGCTGCATGCCGGTCCCGGCCGGGATCAGCTTGCCGATGATCACGTTCTCCTTGAGGCCGAGCAGCGGATCCACCTTGCCCTTCGTCGCCGCGTCGGTGAGCACGCGGGCCGTCTCCTGGAACGAGGCGGCGGACAGGAAGCTCTCCGTGGCGAGCGACGCCTTGGTGATGCCGAGCAGCACGGGCCGCGCGGTCGCGGGCTCCTTGCGCGAGGCCATCGCCGTGGCGTTCTGCTCCTCGAGCGCGAAGATGTCGACGAGCTCGCCGGGCAGGAACTCCGTGCCGCCCGCCTCCTCGACCTTCACCCGCCGCAGCATCTGGCGCGCGATGATCTCGACGTGCTTGTCGTTGATGTCGACGCCCTGCGAGCGGTAGACGTTCTGGATCTCCTGCACCAGATAGGCCTGCACCGCCGCGAGGCCCTTGATCCGCAGAATGTCGTGCGGGTTGACCGACCCCTCCGTCATCTGGTCGCCGGCCGAGGCGCGGTCGCCGTCGGCGACGCGCACCCGGACGCCGTAGGGGACCGGATACTCGCGCTCGTCGTCCCGCCCGCTGAGCGTGATGATGCGGTTGCCCTTGCTCTCCGAGAGCGCGACCTTGCCGTCGATCTCCGCGATCACGGCCTGGCCCTTGGGCCGCCGGGCCTCGAACAGCTCCTCGACGCGCGGCAGGCCCTGCGTGATGTCGAACCCGGCGACGCCGCCGGTGTGGAACGTCCGCATCGTCAGCTGCGTGCCCGGCTCGCCGATCGACTGCGCGGCGATGATCCCGACCGCCTCGCCGATCTCCACGAGCTTGCCGGTCGCGAGGTTGCGGCCGTAGCATTTGGCGCAGATGCCGAAGCGGGTCTTGCACCCCAGCACGGACCGCACCACGACCGAGGTCACGCCGGCCTCTTCGGCCGCCTCGGCCGCCGCCTGGTCGATCTCCGCTCCGCCCTCGATCAGCACCTTCTTGCTGCGCGGCGCGAGCACGTCCTCGGCCGCGACCCGCCCGGCGATCCGGTCGGCCAAGGGGACCACGGTCTGGGAGCCGTCCATGACCGCCGTCATCTCGACGCCGGAGGTCGTGTGGCAGTCGTCCGCGCGGACGATCACATCCTGCGCGACGTCCACGAGCCGGCGCGTCAGGTACCCGGACTCGGACGTCCGGATCGCGGTGTCCGCCAAGCCCTTGCGCTGGCCGTGGGTGCTGATGAAATATTCCAAAACTGTGAGGCCCTCGCGGAAGTTCGCCTTGATCGGCAGCTCGATGATGCGGCCGCTCGGGTCGGTCATGAGGCCTCGCATCCCGGCGAGCTGACGGATCTGCTGGATGTTGCCCCGCGCGCCCGACTGGGCCATCATGTACAGTGGGTTGAACGGATCGAACGTGGCCAGCATCTTCCGCGTGATCGTCTCGGTGGCCTCGGTCCACACGTCGACGGTCTTGAGGTACCGCTCCTCGTTGGTGATGAGGCCCCGCCGGTACTGGGTGTCGATCGCGTCGACTTCCTTGTCGGCCTTGGCGAGGATCTCCACCTTCTCCTTCGGGATCACGATGTCCGACAGCGCGATGCCGCTGCCGCTCACGGTCGCGAAATGGAAGCCCAGGTCCTTGATGCTGTCGAGGAGCTGGACCGTCTTCGTGGAGCCGAGCCGGTTGTAGGCCTCGGACACGATCTGCGAGAGGATCTTGCGGTCGCAGACCTCGTTGATGAACCGCAGCTCCTCCGGGATCGCCTCGTTGAAGATCACCCGGCCGACCGTCGTCTCGACGAGCTCCCCATCGTGGCTGAGCCGCACCTTGATCTTCGCGTGCAGGTCGAGCACGCCGCTCTCGTACCCCAGCACGACCTCGTCCGGCCGGCTGAAGATCTTCCCCTCGCCCTTCGCCCCCGCCCGCTCCAGCGTGAGGTAGTAGCAGCCGAACACGATGTCGCGGGTCGGCGAGGTGATCGCGCGGCCGTAGGCCGGCGACAGAATGTTGTACGCCGAGAGCATCAGCACGCGCGCCTCGGCCTGGGATGCGGCGGAGAGCGGCACGTGCACCGCCATCTGGTCGCCGTCGAAGTCGGCGTTGTAGGCCGTGCAGACGAGCGGGTGCACCTGGATCGCCTTGCCCTCGATCAGCACCGGCTCGAACGCCTGGATGCCGAGGCGGTGGAGCGTCGGGGCGCGGTTGAGCAGCACCGGGTGCTCGTGCACGACTTCCTCGAGCACCTCCCACACCTCGGGCCGCGCCCGCTCGACCATCCGCTTCGCGCTCTTGATGTTCTGACTGAGCCCGCGGTCGACGAGCTTCTTCATCACGAACGGCTTGAAGAGTTCGAGCGCCATCTCCTTGGGCAGCCCGCACTGGTGCAGCCGGAGGCTCGGGCCGACCACGATGACCGAGCGGCCGGAGTAGTCGACGCGCTTGCCGAGAAGGTTCTGGCGGAACCGCCCCTGCTTGCCCTTCAGCATGTCGGACAGCGACTTGAGCGGGCGGTTGTTCGGCCCCGTCACCGGACGGCCGCGGCGGCCGTTGTCGATCAGCGCGTCGACGGCCTCCTGCAGCATCCGTTTCTCGTTGCGCACGATGATCTCGGGCGCCCCGAGGTCGAGCAGGCGCTTCAGGCGGTTGTTGCGGTTGATCACGCGGCGGTACAGATCGTTCAGATCGCTCGTCGCGAACCGGCCGCCGTCGAGCTGGACCATCGGCCGCAGGTCCGGCGGGATCACCGGGACCACGTCGAGGATCATCCAATCCGGCGTGTTGCCGCTCTTGCGGAAGGCCTCAACGACCTCGAGCCGCTTGAGGATCTTCATGCGCTTCTGGCCGCCGGCGGTCTTGAGCTCCGCGCGGAGCTTCTTCTGAGTCTGGTCGAGGTTCAGCTCGCGCAGCAGCTCCTTGATCGCCTCGGCGCCGATGCCGGCGTGGAAGGAGGTGCCGTGCTTGTCCCGCAGCTCGCGGAAGTCGGCCTCGGTGAGCAGCTGGCCGCGGCTGAGCCCCTTGATCGTCCCCGGATCGGTGACGACGTAGGCCGCGAAGTACACCACCCGCTCGAGCGCCCGCGGCGACATGTCGAGCAGGAGCCCGATGCGGCTCGGCACGCCCTTGAGATACCAGATGTGGCACACCGGCGCGGCGAGCTCGATGTGGCCCATCCGCTCGCGCCGCACCTTCGCGCGGGTCACTTCCACCCCGCACCGGTCGCAGACGATCCCCTTGAACCGGATGCGCTTGTACTTGCCGCAGTGGCACTCCCAGTCCTTGGTCGGGCCGAAGATCCGCTCGCAGAACAGCCCGTCGCGCTCCGGCTTCAGCGTGCGGTAGTTGATCGTCTCCGGCTTCTTGACCTCGCCGCGGGACCACTGACGGATCTGGTCCGGCGAGGCCAGCGCGATTTTTACCGCGTCGAAGTTGTTGACGTCCTGCATCGACTAATGCTCCTCGACGAGGGCTTCTTCGCCCTCGAGGTTGATGCCGAGGGCCCGGGCCGTCTCGGCGATGTCTTCCTCGATTTCCTTGAGCTCGATCTCCTTCTGGTCTTCGCTCAGCACCTTGACGTCGAGGCAGAGGCTCTGCAGTTCCTTGACGAGCACCTTGAAGGACTCCGGCACGCCGGGTTCCTGGATGTTCTCGCCTTTGACGATCGCCTCATACGTCTTGACCCGCCCGACGACGTCGTCGGACTTGACGGTGAGCAGCTCCTGGAGGGTGTTCGCGGCGCCGTACGCCTCGAGCGCCCACACCTCCATCTCGCCGAACCGCTGCCCGCCGAACTGCGCCTTGCCGCCGAGCGGCTGCTGGGTGATGAGCGAGTACGGGCCCGTCGACCGCGCGTGGATCTTGTCCTCGACGAGATGCAGCAGCTTCATCATGTAGATCTGGCCGACGGTGACCTCCTGGTCGAACGGGGCGCCGGTCCGGCCGTCGTAGAGCCGCACCTTGCCGGTCTCGTCGACGTGCACCCGCTCGCCGGCCTCGGTCTCTCCCGCCTTCTGGAGCAGCCCGCGGATCTCGTCCTCGCGGGGCCCGTCGAACACGGGGGTCTCCGCGTAGAATCCGAGCAGCTCCGCGGCCCAGCCGAGGTGCGTCTCGAGCACCTGGCCGACGTTCATCCGCGACGGCACGCCGAGCGGATTGAGCACGATGTCCACCGGCGTCCCGTCGGGCAGGTACGGCATGTCCTCGCCCGGCAGGATCTTGCTGATCACGCCCTTGTTGCCGTGCCGGCCGGCCATCTTGTCGCCGACCGTGATCTTCCGCTTCTGGGCGACGTACACCCGGACGAGCTGGTTCACGCCCGGCGAGAGCTCGTCGCCGGCCTCGCGCGAGAAGACCTTCACCGCGACGACCTTGCCCTTCTCGCCGTGCGGCACCTTGAGGGAGGTGTCGCGGACCTCGCGCGCCTTCTCGCCGAAGATCGCGCGCAGGAGGCGCTCCTCC